>Ga0187780_10000938_pt1 | contig 21715 bp, 24 predicted proteins | sample 1015_Q2_SP10_20__FD_132429 | JGI IMG/M metagenome (GOLD analysis project Ga0187780, IMG submission 132429) | Tropical peat soil microbial communities from peatlands in Department of Meta, Colombia - 1015_Q2_SP10_20_MG | ecosystem: Environmental > Terrestrial > Soil > Wetlands > Peat | place... | reverse complement strand
GGTGGTGAACCCGTCGGTTCCGGCCAAGTCGGTTCCCGAGTTCATCGCTTATGCCAAGGCCAATCCGGGCAAGCTCAACATGGCGTCGGCCGGCATCGGGGGCGCGACCCATGTTTTCGGCGAGCTGTTCATGAGGATGGCCGGTGTCAACTTGCTTCACGTCCCGTACCGCGGCAATTTCATGCCCGATCTGCTCGGCGGACAGGTGCAGGTCGTGTTTGCTCCAATAACTCATTCGATTGAGTACATCCGGACGGGCAAATTGCGCGCCCTTGCAGTCACCTCCGCGACGCGCTCCGCGGCGCTGCCGGAAATCCCGACCGTGGCCGAATTCGTACCGGGCTACGAGGCGAGCGGTTGGTATGGGATCGGTGCGCCCAAGAACACACCCACCGAGATCATCGACAGGCTCAACAAGGAGATCAACGCGGCTCTCGCCGATCCCAAGATCAAGGCGCGGCTTGCCGACTTAGGCGCTGTGCCGATGTCGATGACGCCCGCTGAGTTCGGCAAATTCATAGCCGCGGAAACCGAGAAGTGGGCCAAGGTGATCAAAGCCGCGAATATCAAGCCGGAGTGATAGAGCTGACGTTCCATAGTTCCCGTTAGGCGAATGCCCGGCGATGTCTGTGAGGGGTCAAAGTGGGACCTGGCAGTTTGTCCGCGATAAGTCCGTTGATCCCTCAACATCAGACATTCGGTAGTCCTGGCCACATGTCAGTTAGCGACATCGGCCTGCTCATTCGACCAGGTCGTCGGCAATGGAAAGTATGCCCGGTGGAATCGTGAGCCCGAGCGCCTTAGCAGTCGTTAGATTAATAATGAGCTCGAATTTCGTTGGCTGCTGGACCGGAAGATCTGACGGGCGCGCGCCCTTGAGAATTTGATCCACATAATCCGCAGTCCGCCGGAAGAGGTCCGTGTCATCCGGGCCATAGGAGATGAGGCCGCCGTCAGTCGCGAAGTAGCGGAAAAAGTAAATTGCGGGCACACGGTATTGCGCGGTGAGTTCGATAATCCGCTTGCGATGAACAACGTTATAACTGTCTGGCAAAACGAAAAGGCCGCCGTCCGGTTCGCTGCCGACCTTGCGAATCACATTCTCAATGTCGGCTTCGCTATGCACCTGGATTGGGATCGACTCTATCCCCAGCAAAGACGTGCCTGCGTTAATCGATTGCAAATACAGCCCGTAATAGGGCGCGGTCTCGGGGTTGAAAATGGCAGTGACTCGCCGAACACCGGGCACAATCTGCGTGAGAATCTCAAGCCATTTGGTGCCAAGTGAAACCTCAAAGTCCGAGAAACCTGTGATATTTCCACCTGGATGCGAGAGACTTGATACTAAACCTTGACCCTTTGGATCGGTAACTGTGAGGAAAACAATCGGTATCGTATGGGTCTGCTTTAGAAGCCCCTTCGCGGAAGGAGTGGTGTGACCAATGAGAACGTCGGGTTGCAGTTCGACTAGTTCTTTGGCGAGCTCTTGAATTCGATCCGGGTTGCCATTGCCCCAGCGATAGTCGATGCAAATATTGTTGCCCTCCTTCCAGCCAAGTTCTAGAAGTCTTTCCTGCAAGATGCTGATCCCGTTGCGGGCATGAGCATCGCTTTCGGCGACCGCCATTAAGACGCCGAGGCGCCGCATCTGTTCGGCTTGCTGCCCCCGCGCTGCGAATGGCAAACCGGCGGCGACACCGCTAACGAGCGTGATGAAATCCCGTCGCCTCATCGAGCCACCTTTCAGCCCGAGGACGACAACTTACCACATCTCCAAAGGGCGACGGGGGTCTTGTTGCGTCACAGCAAATTGTGCCGCTCGACTTCAGACATGGGTCAAAGACAGACTTTGGCCGATGTCCGCACTACTTCCGCATAGCCCCGGATAACGGAACTCTTAGAAGACATCGCGCGACGTCCGTTCGGTGCCACAAGGAGACGAACGGCACCGCAACAAAAAGAGCCCTATTCGATCACCTCGTCGGCGGTGGCAAGGAGCGACGGCGGGATTGATAAGCCTAGATGCCCGCGGCGAGGGAAGGCATTGAGTTAGATCAATGCTTAGCCACATGGGCTTTGCAACTCTGGGGTCACTTCAGGAGGAGCCCAATGATCAAGTTGACAACAGCATTGCTGGCGCTGGGAGTTGGTATGGCAATCGCAACGACGACAATCGCGCAGCCAGGCTGGTGGGTTGGTTGTAACCCCGATGCGCCAGCGTGTCGGGTTCTAGATGGTGGTGCGGACCCACAATGGACACCCGGATATGTTGCGCCTACGCGCCACAGAAGCCTGTACATGTACGCGCCACGACACGGCAGTAACACGCACGTGCACAGAACACATACGAATGGCGGATATTAGGAAGTCGGGGAGGCGCTCGCGTCTAAGCGAGTATCGTCTATCCAGCAGCAACAATCGTCAATACAACTCGCCAATCGACAGCGAGGTTTGTCGAAGACGTTGGGCGAACGTACAAATTAACCAGGCGAATTTTGGAAAAATTGCGGGCTATTTGCATGTGCCATACGGCACAGATCGCAATTTCGGAAGCCTGTTACACTAAGTTCTAGCCGCTGGGCCTGCCTCTATGGGGAGGGAAAGTCATGCATAAGAAAGTCATAGATAAGACTGTCACGAGTGACAAGGCGCTTCAATCAGACGTCCTCCAACTCTACAAGACCTACGATCCGCCGCCGAAGGACTTTGACATACGCACTGCCTCGGACAAGCTACTGGCCCGGTACAACATTCCTCGACGCCCAGATCCTGAACGCGAACCCAAATTGGCGCGTCTGTGGAGGCGCGCGTTTGCCCACCCACCAAACTTTGTCAAGGCGGAACTCTCGATTGATCCAGTGATGAGTAAACGCAACCCCTTGCGCAGACTGGGACCCGGGTTCGGTCCCACCGGCTGGGGCGGTGTGGTTGTTGACGCGGCCGCGGTTGGACCGCCGGCTACGTTTGTAACTGCGGACTGGGTGGTGCCAAGGATAGTTTCACTGCCGCTAGAGACCGCTAATCTTGGCTTCTGGGTCGGACTGGACGGCTTTGGCAACGGTCAGGTCCTTCAAGCCGGGATAACCGCGACAGCCAACGCGCTTGACTGGCCCAACATATACTGTTGGGCGTGGACCGAGTGGTACACGGACCAGTACAAAGACCCTGCCGTGCAGATTAATAACTTTTCGGTCTCAATCGGAGACACAATCTCCGTTATAGTGTGCGCACAGCAGCCGGACTTGGGTTATGTCATGATGCTAAACGTCTCGACTGGGCAGGCGACGAGGGTGGGCATCCCTGCTCGGCCTGGCATCACATCACAGGGCGCATCAGCCGAATGGATCGTCGAATGCCCGTCATCCAGCGAGTTTCCCGCCTTCTGGCCGGTGACGTTCAACGAGTGCGCCGCAGGCGGCAACGGCGTTCTGTTCGATCTTACGCCGAATGGGTTTCCAGTTAACATCACTGGCGATGGCGGAGACCAACTCACACAGACCTTCATCGCGTCGCCTGACAGTGCAGTGGTCGATTGGAACGGTCACTGGAGCTGACTTGCATTGTGTCATAAGAAAATTGAACGTGTGGAAGTGGTGAGGGCTAGCCAAGAGCTACGACCTCTTGGTGGTTCAACGGAAATACTATTAAGGAAGTGAGATCATACGCTTATTAGAACTGTCGTCGCAGCCCCCGACTGGTGCGCTAACCTGACCGAGTGCGGCGGGTCATGAAAAACCATCCGGCGTCGACGTTCGCCGAGGCGCTAGAACATCTGAGCGCCTTAGCAGGCTTGTAGCGGCGACGATGCTTTGTTGTTCGCAACCGCGTTGGCGTTATAGGGAGCATCGCACACGTGGTGCTGGCACCGGATGTCAATGCGCCCCGGCAAACATGGAGCTGCGTCTACACGCTGGCGCAATGCCAAGAGATCATGCGCCTCGTTTAACCGGCATCTGCATTTCAGTGCAACGGCATTGACGTGGCGTTCTCCTGAGACCCATTTCCGCTGTTGCCCGCTAAGCGGACACGTGGCGGACATGGCCAAAACGTCGAGAATGACCCTAAGCGGACCTTGGTCGCCTCGATAGACTCGCCCTTCACCCGACCATAAAATCAGCCGCAAACCAAGGGCAGTTAGGTGATTATATGGTCGAGGACCGCGTCGAACGACGGCTGGCTGCGATCCTCGCAGGTGACATAGCTGGTTATAGCCGACTGATGGGCGCCGACGAAGAGGGTACACTTCGTCAGCTCAAGGTCCATCGCAAGGAACTCGTTGACCCAAAGATCACCGAGCATCGTGGTCGCATCGTCAAGACGACTGGCGATGGAATGCTGGTCGAATTCGTGAGCGTCGTCGACGCTGTACGCTGCGCGGTCGACATCCAGCGCGGCATGGCTGAGCGGAACACTGACGTGCCAGTCGACAGACGCATCGAATTCCGCATCGGCATCAACGTCGGTGACATTATCAGCGATGCCAATGATATTTATGGTGACGGCGTCAACGTGGCCGCTCGGCTGGAAGCGCTCGCCGAGCCCGGGGGTATAATGGTTTCGCGCAGCGTCTACGACCAAGTGCGCGACAAACTTTCCTTCAGTTTCGAGGACCTAGGCGAGCAGGCCGTTAAGAATATTGCACGGCCGATTCGCGTTCATCGCGTTCACATTTCGGAACTTGCCCCGACGATGAAGTCGGCCTCGGGTGCGCCGCCGGATCCAACCAGCCTCAATCGAGCATCCATAGCCGTTCTGCCCTTCGCCAATATGAGCGGCGACCCGGAGCAGGAGTACTTCGCTGATGGTGTGGTTGAGGAGATCATCACGGCGCTGTCGCGCATGCGCTGGCTCTCGGTTATCGCACGCAATTCCAGCTTCATTTACAAAGGGAAGAACGTCGAACTTAAGCGAGTCGGTCGCGAACTTGGCGTTCGCTATGTGTTGGAAGGCAGCGTGCGCAAATCGGGCGATCGGGTGCGTATCACTGGTCAGTTGATCGATACCTCGACCGGAGCACATCTTTGGGCTGATCGTTTTGATGGCTCGATCGAGGATATTTTTGATTTGCAGGATCAAGTCACGGCCAAGGTCGTCAGTGCCATTGCGCCCAAGCTGGAGCAGGCCGAGATCGAACGAGCTAGGCGAAAGCCGACCGAGAGCCTTGATGCCTACGATTTTTACTTGCGCGGCCTAGCGAGCCTGCACCAGTGGACTAGAGACTCGAGCGATGACGCGCTGCGATATTTCTACCGTTCGATTGAACTCGATCCTGGCTTTGCGGCGGCCTACGGCATGGCTGCTTGGTGCTTCGTCTGGCGTAAGGTGAATGGCTGGTTTGATCGTACGAAGGACGTAGCGGAAGCGGAACGGCTGGCTCGGCGCGCCGTCGAATTGGGGCCGGATGATGCCGTGGCTCTGTCCGGCGGGGGATACACGCTAATATTCGTCGTGCACGATCTTGACGACGGTGCCGCTTTCATCGAGCGGGCGCTCGCGCTCAATCCCAATCTCTCATGGGCGGTGCATTCGAGTGGCTGGACCAAGGCTTTCCTCGGCGATCCGGACGCGGCTATCAAGCATTTGACGAACGCAATACGGCTAAGCCCACTCGATCCGCTGACTTTCAGGGCACAAGGAGGGATTGCCTTCGCGCATTTTCTTGCCGGGCACTACAACGAAGCGATCACCTGGGCGGAGGCGGCGTTGCGCGAGCGGCCGAATTACCTCGCGGCGATCCGAGAACTTGCCGCTGCCAATGCGCTCGCTGGCCGGATGCCTGAAGCGCAGAAAGCAATGGCCCATCTGCGTAAAATCGACCCCACGATGCGCGTGTCAAATGTGAAGGATTGGGTGCCACTTCGTCGTGCTGATGACCTCAAGAGGCTGGAAGAAGGCCTCCGCATGGCAGGACTGCCGGAGTGATTGGCAACAATTCGGGCTTGCGCCGCGATCGGAAATAAATCGCTAGCATGTAGCCTGATTTGGCCGGATTCCTACGCCCACAATGTCTCTTATTGGCACTTCGGCGACATCGACTTACCATCGATCATGGTCCGGTGTTGGTGCAAGAGCGGAAGTTCACGGCGCGGGCTTCCGCACCAGCTCCGGCAGCTTCGCGACGTTGGCGGCGATGCGCTGCGCTTCGTCGCGCGAGAACAGCTTGGCTGGCGACTGTTGGACTGCCTATCAGTACCGCCCGTAATAGCCCTAACCCGGACCAACCGGACCTTGGTACGGCTTACAGACGCCACCCTGTATCGTGTAATTGGGCGGGCAGCCATTGAAGGTTCGCCATCCTCCGCCGACTGGCCCTTGGTAGGGTGCGCAATTCCCACCCTGAATCGTGTAACCGGGTGGGCAGCCATTGAATGTCCGATAACCGTAGTCCCCGTATCCGCCGTAGCCCGGAGGGGGCGGCGGGTAATAATACTGAGCGTGGACGGGTGCGATCGCACCAACTGTGATTGCAGCAATACAACCAACCGCCAAGGCGAGTGTCGTTATCATTCGCATGACGATTCCTCCCGTATCCGAGTCGAAAAAGCTTAGCACGGATCGAAACGTCACTTTGCTTGTTGAAGAAGCTGCGGCAGCTTCGCCACGTTGGCCGCAATCCGCCGCGCCTCATCTTTGCTGAGCATCTTGGCCGCCGATCTGCGGCCCGGCTCCTCCCTAATTCGGCAGCAAGCATGCGAATCGGCGCGCAGGAAAAGTCACCGCGTCTGAGTGCGCGTGTGGTGGTGGTGCGTATGGTGATAGACCTGCGTTCGGGCATGCGATTCTTGCTTTCCCGTCGGCGAAGGGAAGCCATACACCCTGCACCTCGGCGCATTGGGGTTACACTCGTTCCAACCTGGCTGCGCGATTGCTGTCGTTGCGGCGGCCATGATAGCGCCCAGTATCAGTAATGCTGTCGTCAGCCTGGGCATTGTTGTTGTCCTCCTTAGAGCGTTGTGCTCGGGAGATCATCGCCAGGTCAACGCCAGGCCTTTCCGCCGGCAAAGGTCGTGCCTGGCCAAACGTACACCGGCCGCGGCTTCGCGCCCGGGCTCTCCGCTCTAACTAGCCCGCTTAAATTCCATGACCTCCGTCACCTCGTGCTCGCCTCGCGGGCATTCGTAGATGCGCCGGTCGTGACCAGCTCCGTCCGGAAAGATGCTGAGCAGTGACATTCGTGTCCCGCACTTAGGACACGACGGACAAGCGATGACGTGGGGGGAAATTCGAAATCAGCCACTTTGGATGCCTCCCACGCTACTTGACTGACGCTGAGCAATTTTTTGGTAGTTAGGGCGACTATTGATACGCCTACATTTCGATGATTGCCATGGAATGACATTGTGCACTGCATTCAGAGCGCGAGCGAAATGGGCTTCAACCGTCGCAAGATGGAGCCGGCGGGCAGCCGAGAACGAAGTAGCGGCCAGGCGCGCGACCGATGCCCAGGTGCTCGGAGTTGCATCCCGTCGCGGCTTGACGCCTTGGGGGCATCCGGCACGCCGCCCTCTTTCCCCGCGCCACGCCCGTCGACGATATCGAAACCGCGTATCGGCTCTACGCCGAAGAAATTTCACAGGCGTGGAAGACGCCGCGATGAGCGTTCGCTACCTTGCTGTGGTGGTCGGTCATGCGAGCTCATGTCCGATATGGTGCGCATCTCGGACATAAGTCGGACATGGCGCGACTTCCGAGTTGTGCCACTTTGAGACCTGAGCATCTGCAGCAATGTGCGCGAAGACTGCAGCTACTGAATAAGCTCCTCGGCGCGCTGCTACAGATGCAAAGGGAGATCGGCGGTGGTGGGACTTGTGGACTTGTGGTGCCCACCGGCTATTCCTTCAACCTCCTTGGTGTTCCTTTAATGCGGGAGCGCTGTCGATGCGGCGGCATTGGACCAGGTGACCGATCCCGCGGGGGTGTAAGCAGTATGTAGTAAAGTCGGGTGAAAGCTGAGTCTCGCAACAGGATGAAAACTAAGCGCCTCTGGAAGGGCCGGATGCGCTTGCCGATACCTGCAGACGTTTGCTGGATAACCTTTGAATATCAGACTAATGCGGCTCCAGTGGCAAACCAGGGTGCTGCACAGGAACTGCGAACCGCGAGTGCAGCACTGTTCGGGGGTGATGCGTCTGTCAATCGCGGTACTGCTAAGCCGTTAAGCGACAACAGTAAGTCGCCGTTTTGACCGCTGGCCCCGATGTAATCCGCTGATCGGTCCCAAACAACAGTTGCCGGTGCTCGCTGGTCTAATAGAATTCAAACCGCCTGGCACTGACGGGAGCGCGTTGACCTCGCGATGCAAACCAGGCAACTGATATGGCGCTTGGGCGATAAGGCCATCGGGCTTGGCTGCGACTGGTGTGGCCAAGGACCAAAGGTTTTGCTCTTGCCTGCACTCAGTTCAATTTCGACGCGGCGCGAAATGCGTCCGCTGCAAGAGCGGCTGAGCGCAAACTACCAGACCGTTGCCGCCGACTGGCCCGGCTTTGGCGATCAGTCACGCCCGCCATGCGACTGGCAGCCCGTCATTTGCGCGAGTTTTCTGACTTACCTAATTGACAGTCTGAGGCCGCTGCATGCGGTGATTGCGGCGGGCCATGCCGCCACATTCACACTTGCTCACACTTACGCCTATCCCCAGGCGTTCGGCCGTCTCGTTCTCGTCGCACCGACTTGGCGCGGGCCACTGCCGACCATGATGAATGGGCATCGACCGTGGTTCGATCGCATATGCCGGCTTGTGGATCTGCCCATCATAGGGCCGTTGCTTTACCGACTAAATGTGAATCGGCTTGTTATTCGCTATATGGCGGCCGGACACGTCTACACCGATGCTCGTTGGCTGCACGGCGAACGGTTGCGTGAAAAGCTTGCAGTGACGCGCTCACCTGGCGCCCGCTTCTCATCTGTTCGCTTTGTCACCGGGAAGCTTGATCCACTGGCAACACGGACTGAATTTCTCGACCTGGCGCAGCGGTCGCCTGTTCCGATGTTAATGGTCTACGGCGCTCAAACACCATCGCGTTCTCGGGCAGAAATGGAAGCATTGGCCTCTGTTCCGAGTATCCACAGTGTGATGTTACCGCTCGGCAAGCTCTCGGTACACGAGGAATTTCCCGATTCGGTCGCCGAAACAATCAAGCCGTTCCTCTTGGATCGGAGCTAAATGAGACCTGTGCTGTGCATCACGGCAAAAATGGGAGCGGTCCGAACAAGGAAGCGTGGTTATGATCTTGCAATAGACGCGATTGGTGCTGACCTCTGTCCGCCCGGCGATGCGAGATGTAAGGGGCGCACGACGCAAGCGAGGACAAGTCGATACAGAAGGAGAGCGCGTTCAATTCCACCGCGTGGTGTGTTGGCGTTTACGCCTGTCCACTCTTGTGGGACCGGAACCCAATCCGACTGTGCGTGCCGTCACAAAACGGTTTGCTCTTGGAACAGCCGCAACGGCACAAGGACATCACCACCGTCGTCGCAATCGATTCGCCTTTCTCTCCTTTTAGCACCACCGGCCCCTTAACCATGTAGGGGCCATTCTCCACACACTGGATCGTAGTCTGTGTTTCACCCCAACTACTTGGCATGTCCGCCTTCTACTCGGCAGCTTCCTTGACCGCTTTGGGGACTTCGGCAGCGTTCTTGAACACCGCAGTGCTGTTAGTCGTCTGCGGCATAACCGGGAAGTGGAACTGGCAGTTCGGACACGATCCATCACTGCCAGCGATAGCTTGCGGTGCCGCGGCACTTCCTCGCCTGAATTGATGAAATGCCACGCCCACTTCATTGGGCGATCCGCCGCAAGTTCACATTGATTTGGCGCAAATCGGCACAAGAAGTTGGTGGGAAGTTTCGATCAAACCGCGCCCCTCTGGTCGATAGCCTTCTCGGTCACTTGCTCGTGAGCTAACAGATCGCCAGCTAACAAGTATGTGCGGGAGAGTGATCCAGAGTAGCGGTCCCTTGCGCTACGGCATCGTCGACGGCATAGATATGCGCGACAGCCGTGCGCACAACTATCCACCCCGGTGGAACGCCGCGCCGAACCAAGATTTGCTGGTGATCCGACGCAACCATGATACGGGCATCGTCTCACTCGATCCGCTGCGTTGGGGGCTCATTCCCCATTTGGTGTACGGACCCGAGCGGCCGCCGAGCTACTCTTCCCTCAATCAGCTGTATCGCGAAAGAGGTTCAAAAAGTCTCTGTCGATCTGGTTGTTCTTGATTGCGAAAAATTGGAGCTATCTTTGCCAGCAACGTATCGTCGTTGGCTTCCGCAAAAGAATGAATTTATTGCTGACCATTGTATTTGGCGTCGTCGGACTTGGTTTGAGCTATGGATTTTTTATTCCTCCAAAACTCTCAATGTTTCGACTCATAGCAGCGATCGGAATGATGGTTGGATATCGAGTGGGCCAACTTGTTGGTGGGCTCGTAAGACGGCCTCCTAAAAGGTTCCTAGTTTTAAGTGTGGGCGCAGTACTTTGCTTTTACTTTGGGTTTGGGTATGCCAGCATAATTCAAATGGGATCAGTCAATACATCAGATATCGTGAACTTGGGTGCGGTACTTGGCTTGTTTTTCCTCTCGCTAGGATTTTTATTGCCCTTCACACGCGTTCTTGTTCCGAACGAAATTGAGATCCTGTGGTCAAGCGCTATTGAGTATTTCGCAACGCTCTTTCGAGGTTAAGCCGACAAATTGGGTCGACTGACCGCAATGCCGAAGCTCGCGCAGCCCGAAGCAACAGGATCCGAAGCGCAGTGGCCTCCTTTTCGTAGGTTATGCTTGCCATGCTTGCCTCCAGGAGCTTTGCGGAAGTACCCTTCGGGCAATCGCAAAAATCGCTTAGTATTGCATCCACGTTGAGGGTTCTGGGCGATCCATTGGGGATCGGCCATGAGTACAAATCGCGTCGAACTGATCAGCCTAAGCGTCCTGGTTCTAAACACAAGCATTACGACTGCGCTCGCGCAGAACACTAGCAATCCGATGCTGAGGGGGAATACTGTCAATCCAGCACTGAGCGGAAATACTACGGTCTTGCCCGCACGGTCCGAACTTGCCGTTGCTCCGGCGCTTCCCACTGTTCTCCTGAATCCAAACACGGGAAGAAATTCGCTGACTGGCCTTCCATGTACGGGGACCGGGTCGTTGGCGGTGACGACCGGTGCGGGAACCCTTCCCGGCACGACCGCCGCTCCCGGTGCGACCGCGCCTTCTCAAAATGCAAGCTCGACGACCCCGCAATTACCGGCGTTCCCAAGCGTCTTCGGCTCATCCCCAAAGTGTTGAAGAAATCCCGGCCCTAAAAACCGACGCTAAGAACTTTCGGCTTAGGCCAGGGCCCATGGTTGACTAGGTCCTTCTGAAGCAGCCCCGGCAGCTTCGCAACGTTCGCGGCAATCCGCCGTGCTTCGTCCTTCGTGAGCATCTTGGCCGCCGACCGGCGGCCCAGAGCTTTGGATCAATTCTATCGTAGCCAAACCGCACGCTCGAGCTCCTGCGCTGAATGAAATGGGGTCGCGGTAAGTCCAGCGGCAGAATCTGAAATATCTCGCGTTGGCAGTTTGCTTAATAGCGCTACTCCCTGAGCGGATTGCGGGCGTTAAACCCTCCGCAACAGTTCCGGCAGCTTGCCAATGTTCGCTGCAACGCGCCGCGGCTCATCTTTGGTGAGCAGCCTGGCTGCCGATCTGCGCCCCAACCGATGGCCGTGATGACGTCCGCCAGATTGGCGGTAAGTTGGCCCCGGAGCTGGAGCCTTTCTTTTGGCGAATATCGCGCTCATATAGCGCCGACCGCTAAAAGGATGGCGTTACAATGGATTGGGTATATCGAGGCTTGTATCTTATTGGTGACAAAAAGACGGGCCGGATCACTAATGTTCAGGTGGAGGACAATATTAGAGGGCGTCAACATTCGCGCTTCCGTTTGCCGTCTATCTCGCGCGCGGCATCGAGCCGGACCACCGAACGCTTCCGTGGCAGGAAGACATCAAAGAAACGCCAGCCCGTCCGGTAAGCGAGTCATAACGTGGCCCAGGATTCGCGTTACGGCTCCTCCTCGAAATAGACAAAGGCCAGCTTTCCTCTAGTTCCTCGACGAACCAAGGGCGGCGGGCTCAAAACACTGCCAATATGACTACGATTCCACAGCGGCTTTACCGGCAGGTGTGATCGAAAGCCAATCCTTAATAGAGCCGCCCATTTTGGTAACCTCGAACCACCCCTGCGCCTTAGCGTACTTAATCGCGCGACGGATTTCGTACTCGTCCAATCCCATTTGTGCCGCTACCTGACTAATCTTTTCATTAGGTGCAACAGGACTCCCTCTATCGATTAGAGCTTGGAGAAGTCGCTTGGCGTTAGCGGGTGCATTCTGGCTGGCCATTTTGTCATTATAGTCGCGCGGACCTCAGAAATCTGCGCACCGTCATTGCGGCAGGCACGGCACCTGCTCGAGTTGCAGGACCAGTCGCAAGGCAATCACCGCATCATTGATATCGCCGCCGCGGGCGGCATCATTCCGGCTCAGCGACGCGTTCCCATCCGCTGCCCGTTCTTACCAAGCGCTCACCTTTTACCCAGCGCTCGCCTATGGGATCGATAATGATGGAATCGACAGGGCCAATTTTAGGATTATCGGCGTCGGCAACCGCGGCCTTTCTGGCATCGTCTACCGTATTAAAGTCGCCTGTGGGCGCAGCAAGCAAAGCCTGCCATAACGCCTGGGGCCGACGGTTTGGCAAAATAGCTGATCCTGAATTTCATGACCGCAAGATAAAGCGGCAACCGCCGATCAGCAACGATCGTCAAGTGGGGAAAATTTCAAACTGAGACACCACAAATTTTGCGAACCCTCCTGAGCTATTGACGCGACCCGAACCGGAATCCCCCCACGCTGCCGCGCATCATGTGTAGGGCGTCAATGGGGTTCAGCGCTCAATTGCGCTGCAAAAATCTTGGACCGCCAATGTCGCACACGGGTCAAGACCTGCCCTAAAGGAGCGTCGGGCACTTACTAGTCCGTTCATCCCTCACTGTCAGACATGAGTTGACGCGCTTGGCGCAACCATTTCGTGCCTTAACCGGAAATCGCAGAGTCGGTAACGATCCGCTTGATCACGCGCTTCTGAACTCACCTGGCTTTAATCCTAAGGCTTCAACGGCGGCCTCTGGGAGCAGTCCAAATGCCTCAACTTTCTCATTGGGAGCCATGATCTTCGCAATAATCGCTTGCGCTTTGGTCGGATCCTCTTCAGCGACGTAATAGACTGTGCGCATCAGCGGGCCGCCGCCCAGGCCTTCCGTCGTCACAAGAATCACTTGACCATTCGCCATATCAACTACTCCATGACGAAAGCGGTTCTATCTAGGCTTACAAGGCGAGCACGGTCGATGGATATTCGATCGGCCGGATAGGCCCCGGAGCCACTGAGGTCGTCGGAACACTTGAGTCATGGTAACCACGAGCGATCGTGTTGTCACAGTTTTCGGCGGAACCGGTTTTCTCGGTCGCCGTATTGTTCGACATCTTCGTCTGCGCGGCTTTTGTGTTCGGGTCGGATCAAGGCATCCGGATCGCGGTCATGCATTACCTAGTTCTGATGATCCGCAGCTTCGATCGATTAAGGTCGACGTTCGTGATGAGCGGTCAGTTGCCGATGCACTTGCTGACGCCTACGGCGCAGTGAACGCAGTCAGCCTTTACCTCGAACGGGGACGAGAGACGTTTCATTCCGTCCACGTCGAGTCTGCCCAACGCGTCGCGGCTCAGGCGCAGCGGAGCGGCGTCAAACGGCTCGTTCATGTTTCGGGGATTGGTGCCGATCCGCACTCGCAATCGCTCTACATCCGAAAGCGCGGTGAAGGCGAATTGGCGGTTCGGGAAGCCTTTGCTGATGCCATTCTGATCCGCCCAGCGGTCATGTTTGGGCCTGACGATGCGTTTCTCACCGCCATACTCAAGCTTCTCAATCGACTCCCGTTCTTTCCGATGTTCGGTAATGGCCAGATGCGATTACAGCCAGTCTACGTAGAAGATGTTGGGCAGGCGATCGCAAAAATAATGCAACGGGAGCAAACCGGCCCGATTATGTTCGAGTGCGGCGGGCCCCGAGTCTATTGCTACGAGGAGCTTCTTAGAGTCGTCGCGAATGCAGCCGGCATCAAGCCCATATTGTTTCCCGTCCCGTTCGCCGCCTGGGGCGTCTTGGCCTGGATCTCTGAACTGCTGCCGAACCCACCCATCACGCGAAATCAAGTGGAGCTAATGCAGATCGACAGCACGTCAATGTCGGAGATACCTGGATTGGAAGCACTGGGAATATCTCCGCATGCGGTCGAGGAAATACTCCAGGACATCCTCACGAGCGACTGATTTTGCAGCGCGTTCCACACAATGTCGGTTTTTACTTCAGAAGCAGATATTCGCTGGCTCTATCGACACGTCGGTTCCGTGCCAAAACCGGAAGTCGAACGATCTATCAGATCACTTCATCGGCAATGGAAAGAATGCCAGGCGGCACGGTGAGGCCAAGGGTCTTGGCTGTCTTCAGGTTGATCGTTAGCTCAAAGCTATTCGACTGCTGAAATGGTAATTCGGCGGGTTTCGCACCATTCAGTATTCGACCAGCATAACTTCCTGCTGCGTGAAATACGTCGTCCCACTTCGGGCTGTAGCTCATCATGCCGCCTGCCTGAACGAAATCACGTCGCTGATAGATAGAAGCGATCGAGTGCTCGAGCGCGAGAGAGGCAAGTGTTTTGCAGACGTGTGCAGGCCGTGCAGGTAACGGCCTCGTAGGATTCGGCTTCGCTTTCGGCCGGACGGGCTTGAACGTGCAAGGCTGGATCGCTGATGATCCGGTCGCCTTTGTGGTTCAATGCGGGGCTATGAACTGCGCGGCATCCGGGTCTTTGAGCGTTCGGTTGTTGGTGAAAGAGCGGAAGTTCACGGCGCGGGCTTCCGCACCGGCTCCGGCAGCTTCGCCACGTTCGCAGCGATACGCCGAGCGCGGTGGGCGCAATTTCTTTTTTGCATTTTGGGCCAGGGGCACCCCAAAATCGCTCGACACCGACCGCGCAATAGGCCTGGCGCAAATTTTGCGTGAAATTCCTCGAACCCTCCAACCTAGCCAGACAAGTTTAGGATTTGCGCTACGTCAATGCGATAACAGAATACCTCGTTTAATCAGCAGCTATGCCGATTGGATTTGTCTTTCGTTGCCCTAACACTGGTAAAAACGTGCAAGGTTGGTTCGCGGATGATCCGACTGAGCGCGAGGTCGGATCGTTTGAAGCTGTGACCTGTATAGCCTGCGCACGGGTGCACCTCGTCGATCCAAGAACCGGAAGGATATTGGGATCACACGAGGAGTGGTAGCTGCTAATCATCAATAGAGCGGCCAAGACCGAAGCCATGAGGAGGGCACGGTCAAGGCCGCCCACCTCCTGAGTACCCCCGTATCAACAAGAGGCAATTACAACACAATCCTTATTCGCTCAAAACGCATTGAGCTACATCAACCGTTTTGAGTGCTAAACTAAAGTAATGGGTTCCAAATCAACAAAGCCTATTGTGGAGCTACCCGGTTCTAAAAGTGACCGCCAGGCAGGACGCGTTTTTTTTGGGTCAAAAGAGACATTGACGTGGATCAATGCGCCATCTCGCATCCATTGCTGTTGGTTGAAAGGATATGGGCTGGCGGATTGGTCGGCGTCTTGGCAAGATTTGGTTAAGAACGTGACCGGGGCGGCGCACTCATGATTAGAGATATCATGGTAAATCTCAGCATCCAGGAAGGTAGCGAACCGACTTTAGACTATGCGGTATCTGCGGCCAGTTCGCTCGAAGCGCATATTACCGGCATCGCATTCGCCTACAGTCCAACCACTCCAGTGTCTGGGCTTGGCTACATCCGCGCCCAAATAATCGACGAACAGAGCAACAATGAAGCTATGGCCAAAGCAGTCATCGACAGATTCAGCGCGGCAAGCGAGCGTGCAGGTGTCTCAGCCGAGCAGAGGATGCTGAACGCCAATATTGACAAGGCCGGTGATCAGTTCGCCCGCATTGCACGGCTCTTCGATCTAGCAATTGTTAGCCAAGCCGACCCCGACGGGAGTGCGGTTGAAGGAATGATTTCTGAAAGCACACTGTTCGGTTCCGGGCGGCCGATTATTATTGTGCCCTATATACAGAAAGCGCCGTTCGAGCTCGACCGGGTTATGGTTTGCTGGGACGGTAGTCGGCCAGCAGCACGCGCTGTTGCCGGCGCAATGCCGTTTCTTGAGCGAGCAAAACAGGTCGAAGTAGTCATCGTGACAAACGAACCCCGTAAGGACAATGAGGTCGAAGGTGCTGATGTGGGCCAGCACCTCGCTCGTCACGGGGTCAATGTTGAAGTTCGTCGCATACCGCGCGGTAACATTGATGTCGCCGACGCGTTGCTATCGCACGCCGCTGACTCCGGCGTAGATTTCATGGTCATGGGCGGATACGGGCATTCGCGTATGCACGAGTTTGTACTTGGTGGCGTGAGCCGCTCCATCTTCCATTCAGTGACCGTCCCAACGCTAATGTCGCACTGAGCATCGTGCGTTCAACAGTGTCTGGACACCGTCAGAGGGATCGGCGGCTTTTGCGAACCGAATACGCACGCTGCTTGTTCTTCGACGGTCCAAGGCGGCGGAAAGCGCCGCGAATGCGAGCGCATTGCTGCGATGAGCGCTTATAACGCATGCTTCCACGCCGATCAGGCAGGGCGGCAAATTGGCTAGCCGTACTTCGATCTGACCACGCGACCACTTCTGACGCAGCACAATGGCGAGAGAATCGGTCTCGCGTCTACAATGCGTGGTGTGAGCGTTACCTATTGAACGAGTAACAAATTTTCTGTAACTTTTGGCTTGCAACCGATTTCAGGGTCTGCATGATCCCGATAGCCAGACAGCGTCGTTTGGGTGCATGGCTCGCCGGGTTGTTTCTTTTTGCTCAAATCTTCGGTGTCGTTCCCATATTGAGTGAGCACGCCGCGCATGTGGCTGAAAGCGAGTTGGCGTTCTCTAACGAAAATGCCAGTTTTTCCCCCGTCTCTCAGCGCCACCACCATTACCGTGGCGATGCCGATGGTTTCATCCAACACCATGAATTGCAGGACTTGACCGGCGCATACATTTGCTTTGCTAGTCAGTGTGAGGCTGTTTTCGTCCATGTTGCGATCACCTCTTATGCGCCAGACGCCCTAAGCGAGGCCGATCCCGTACTCCTAGAGCGACCGCCAAAGCACCTCCTGTCAGTCTGAACCGTCTGTCACCGGCTTCCTTTGAGGCCGCGTGCAAACGTTGGCAGTTCTCGACAGGATGGCAACTAATGTCCAAACATTGCAGGTTGCTCTGCGCCTACGCACGCGGAATGACATTGGTGAGACTTGTCAGTTTTGTGGTGCTGACGTCAGGGACAGCATTGGCTCAGGAGAGACAACCCGTTGCGGTTTTTGAGCTTGGCGTGGCGGGAGAGCAAAGTCTTACCAGTGGGAGCAGTTCTAGCTTCGGTCCCACGGCGGCGGTTGAATTTACGCCCATCAAGAATTGGCTCGTAATCGAAACCGGTGTTACGTCCCTATTTAGCCACGGACAGACGGAATGGGACACCGATTTTGTATTTAAAAAACCCTTTGATCTGTCACCGAGCGTAGAGTTTGAACCCGGCATTGGACCGTTTTGGACACACACGATTGGCAGCGGCAGAACAATCGATTCTATCGGAGCCGAGGCCGTGCTCGATTTCATGTTCTGGCCGACGCCGGATCGAAAATTCGGTTGGTTTCTGGAACCAAGCTATGGCTACTCTTTCAGTAACAGCCACGAACAATCCCTTGGCGTGAGCACCGGTTTGCTCATTCCGATTCCATAGGAGCTTGCCATGCCTATGACGCGATGCCTCTGTGCGCTTATAAGTCTGCTGTTGACGACCATTCAGTTGTCAGCCAAAGGCGGCAATTATCACACGGAAGACCTTTACAATCCGCAGCATATTGAGAGCCTGAACCTGCTTCCCGCTTGCGTTGGCGATGACATTAAGCAGCTCCTCGACGCCGCGGCGTCCGACCGGCGCAACGATGCCAAACTCCGCGCAATGGGCCCGGATTGCGTTGATCACCGAGGTCTGCTGTCGAATAAACAAGTGCCGCGTGCGATGGAGCACCAGACCACTTTGCTGTTCCGTTGTCTTAGTCGGCACAAACCGCATGTTGGCTCTACCGACCGCCTCGCATATCGCCTCGGCGTCAGTGGCATCGTTCTTCTGTCGTTTGACGTAAGGCCTCACATAAGCCGGCGGCATCAGCTTTACATCGTGTCCCAATGCCTGAAGCTGGCGGGACCAATAATGGGATGAAGCACAGGCCTCGATGCCAATCAGACATGGAGCCAACTTCTCGAAGAACGCCAGGACATACCGACGCTTCAACTGCCGCCGGATAATCACCCGGCCGTCAGCATCAACGCCGTGGACCTGAAAAACGGATTTCGCAATGTCGAGGCCGATCGTAATCGCTTGCATGTTTAGCTCCTCCTCCGAATCGTGGGAGCTTCAACAGCACCCACGTCTATGGCACTCGCGTGCCGGTGGAGGAGCCGTCCACAGCATCAAAAGCAGACATTGGACCACCTTCACTCGATCACCTTATTGCGCGTGCTGGCACAGCCGGCGGAACTCAGCTCCAGGCTTTGCGCCCAGCGGTTCAAGCGGCCGGCGGGGGCTGGCCTTCGACCTGCGGCAAGTTCGGATCGATGGCCGCCCAACTCGGTGCGGACGAAACCCAGATCGTCGCAGATGGCTTCCCAATCTCGGGATCATCGAGAGTGCCAACCCGCACGTAGACGAGATGCGGCCGCACTTCGGCTTCGCTGAATAGATGGGTGCCGCACGCGGGGCAAAACTTGCGGTGCATCTTGTTACCGCTATCGGCTGTCGATGGATAATCGCGCAGTTCGCCGGTTACTTTCAGTGCCGAGGAAGGAAATGCCGCATTCACTGTCGGCCCGCCAGCGCCGAACTTTTGGCAGTCGCGGCACCAGCATACGCGCGCGGTGATCGGCTCAGCATCGATCTCATAGCGCACATTCCCGCACAAACATCCACCCGAATGCGCCATAAAATCCTCCTTCCCCTGTGTTGGCATACTTTCTCAACATTAATTTCGAAATCGAGTCCACCCCACACCACCATCGCCGGGTCAAAATTCGATTCGCGCGAACGGGCGCAAACCCCTTGTGACAATCGCTCCGGACTTTTGAAGGTATGCTTGTCCACTGTGGACCATGAGTTAATTGCCTTAGTTTGGTCCGAGTATGAAGGCACTCCTGCCACTGCTGGGGGACTAGCAGGTGCAGAAAAGATCAATCGTCCTTGCCTTGTGCTGCTGCCTGGTCTGTTCGCCAGCATGGGCGACGACGTTTATCGGCGTCTTATGGCCATTGTTTGGGCCGCTTGCAGCGCCTGGACTGGTTGAATTTGTCGCCGAACTTCAATCAATGCCCGATGTTGAAGTGGTAACATATTGGCATCCAGAATGGTCGTCCCTGGTTGACGATATCAATCACCAATCTGAAGGAACACATATACTTGTCATCGGCTATAGCTTGGGCGCGAATAATGCAGTCTTAGTAGCAAACAACACTAATTACGTTGATTCCATTATTGCGCTGCAACCCTCAATGTTTACTTCGAATACGCCACTGATTGGTAAAGTGGGAAGGATAGTTGAAATTTACAATCCAAATCCATTGATGACTTTTGGTGGAATGGGATCACAGAAGCTGATCGGAGCAAATATCGAGTACATCGTAAACAACGACTCACATATTGGAGCGCCGTTCAACCCCGAATTCCGCAACTTGGTGAAAAGCGAGATCGCCAGACTCTCCGCTGAACAGTTACCGAACACAGCGCAAGCACAAATGGCTAAAGCATTTCACCCAACCAAGCCACCTAACTCACCTGAGTAGCCCAAGCCTGGGGCCCGACGTATGTGCCATTCAGAAATCTGCGTCTCCCCACCGCGAGCGGGGTTATCGATTTCGGGGCTATTGACTGCTGTTTTTGCACTAGCCGTTGGGATAGCGGTCGCGTTTGGAGCCAGTGCGGCGCAGCCGCAGCCACGCGCGCACGTCTATCTCCTGCGCGGGTTGCTGAACATCTTTTCGCTTGGCATGGACACGCTGGCCGATGAACTGAAGCGGCGTGAAGTAGATGCCACGGTCCACAGCTACGGGGATTGGCAAACACTCGCAGATCAGGCTGCTGCCGATTACAAAGCTGGCAAGGAAGCACCGATCATCCTGATCGGTCACTCGCTTGGCGCTGACGCCGTCATGGAAATGGCGGCCTATCTAGGTCGCAAGGGCGTGCCTGTGGCGCTGGTGGTGCCGTTTGATGGTACCAAATCGTTCGCAACCTCCGCTAATGTCGCGCGGGTGCTAAATCTGACGCACAGCGGGACCATAAACTATATGCGAGGCGGACCTGGTTTCCACGGCACGCTCGCCAATGTCGATGTCAGTTCCGATCCCGACATCGACCACATCAATATCGACAAATCACCGCGATTACATGAACGGGTTGTAGCAGAGGTTCTTGCCGTCATCGGCAATCACAAAACCGCCCCTGCCAAAAATGGGAGCAGCGCTGATGCTGGCACCGCGAGACCTGCGACTCTTCCGGAGCAAGGCGGACAAAACGCCGATAATCCCGCGCCACCTCCGCACAAGCCCCCAGCCGGGACGCAACCACTTCAGATACCGAATTAGATGCGCGCCCCGAACCCCGTGATGTCCCGGCACATGTCCGCTTTGGGTCAAAAAGCGAAATCGGTCGGCCGAACCGACACTTCCGGTTTACTGCCAATAACGGACTCGCAGCGGACATCGGTGGAGGTCGCTAGAGTGCCAAACTCGGACAAAGTGCGACGCAGAAAATAACTTTCATTCAATCACCTTGTCGGCGCGCGCCAGCAGGCTCTCAGGCACCTTTAGGCCGAGCGTCTTTGCGGTGGCTAAGTTGATGACCAGTTGAAAATGTGTCGGTTGCTGAACTGGAAGGTCGGCTGGCTTTTCACCCTTGATGATGCGAGCGCAGTATTGACCGGCCGCGTGATACATCTCAATCGCGTCGGGGCCATACGCGATCAACGCGCCGTCTTGGGCAACGGGTGGAAAGCCGTAAATGGGAGCGCATCCAATGCCCGTTGCGCCTTGGATGATCCGCTTGCGGTAGCGATGCGTAAATGGGCCTGGTTGTATAATCACGATGGTTGCGCCATCCGATTTCATTGCGGCCAGTTGAGGCTCCAGGTCATCTATGTCGTTCAGAGGTCTTGACCGAAGTGTCATCCCCGCCGCCTGCGCTGCCTGTTCCGTCAGCGAGAACCTGTGTTGTCCGTCTTCCCATGCCGTGTACCAGAGGTAATCAATCGGCACTTGCGGACCTCCGAGTTCTCTGGCGATGTCGAGGAATTTGCCAGACAAGTCCGCAACCGCGTCGGCGAAGCCGGTAGCGTTGCCTCCCGGATGAGGAAGGTTCTTGACCAGTCCTATCCCGATCGGATTGCCGACGTTGACGAAGACGATCGGGATCGTCGAAGTCTGCTGTTTGGCTACAGAGGACGCGCTCGAACCAGCCGTTGCCAGTATTGCAGCGCCTCGCTG
>Ga0187780_10000936_pt1 | contig 21733 bp, 19 predicted proteins | sample 1015_Q2_SP10_20__FD_132429 | JGI IMG/M metagenome (GOLD analysis project Ga0187780, IMG submission 132429) | Tropical peat soil microbial communities from peatlands in Department of Meta, Colombia - 1015_Q2_SP10_20_MG | ecosystem: Environmental > Terrestrial > Soil > Wetlands > Peat | place... | reverse complement strand
TTCGCAAACCCGCGCTCGTTGGTATCTGCCATCGCTCATATCCTCCGGAGTGGCGGTACGGGGTCGGTATACTTAGGAGGCAGTTCAAGCGGCCTGGAATCGGGGATACCGATGACGTTGATGCCCAGCAAGCCGATAAGCTCTCTCTCGTAGAGAATTGCCGCGTCGAAGTAGTTCGTGATGGTCGGAACGTCCGGCGTGTCGTAAGGGAGCGATATGATGAGGGTGTGGATCTCCCCCCAGATGGCAAAATGGTACAGCACTTCGAGGCGATCCCGTGCGTCCTTGCCCGTAATCGTGCTTATTCGTGCGCCCTGCTCTCTGAAAAAGGCGAGCGCCGCATCGAGATCATCGAGCGCGATGCGATAGTACGAGTTCAAGCTCTTGTGATCAAACTCTAAAACGGGCACCGCGTCTTGGAGGGACCTGTTCATTGACCCGCCTCCGGAACGTTATCTGCCGACTGGAATTTCGGTTCCACGATTGTCTCCTTTGACATCGCCTCGTCAAACCGTTCCGTCGAGCGACCACCTCTGCCCTTCTTCTTTGCGTCGAGCATTTTTGCCGCCTTGAGAATGCCTGAAATAATGTTGAGCGGCCGCGGAGGGCAACCCATGACGTAGACGTCAACGGGCAGCACCGTATCAAGGGGACCGGTGAGCGAATAGCCTCCGTCGAAGATGACGTTTGACGTGGGGCAATTCCCTACCGCAACGACCGCTTTAGGATGAGGAATCTGATCGTAAATCATCTTCAATCGATCTTCCATCCGCCTTGTGACGGGTCCCGTGACCACGAGCACGTCGGCGTGCCTTGGCGAGCCCACTCGGAGAATCCCGAAGCGCTCCGCGTTAAATCGCGGATTCTGAATGGCTAACAGTTCGATATCGCATCCGTTGCACGATCCGGTGTTAATGAAATAGACCCACGGCGATTTTGCTCGAAACATTGTCACCCCGCCACTATCGCTAATGATAGCTTATTAATCGCATCCACAACGGGCGTCGGGAACACGCCTAACAGTATGCAAAGGATGCTCAGTATAACTATAGGAGCTATTATATAAATAGATAGATATGAAACTTCGACCTCCGTTCGCTCCTCGCCTACGGTGAGGAACACCCTTTGAAAAATCCTGATGTACCCCGCGAACATCACAAACGTAAGCACGAGCAATATCACCGACAGGAGCGGGTAGTATCCTCCCTTCTGAAAGCCTGCTTGGAGGATCATGTACTCGCTTACGAACCCGTTTAACGGCGGGATCCCCGATAACGCGAGCGCTCCTATGATAAACCCCGCTGCGACGATGGGCATCTTCGCGGCCAGGCATCCGAGACGATCAACGTGGCGCTGCCTGGTGGCGGCGATGACGGCCCCGACGGAGAGGAAGATGAGCGACTTCATGAGCATGTTATTGATGACTTGAAAAATCCCGCCGGTGATAGCAGCGGACGTCCCGATGCCGATTGCAAACAATATAATCCCGGCTTGCTCGATGGACGAATAGGCGAGGAATCGTTTCAGATCTTTCTGCGTGTACGCCATCAGCGCGGCGACGCCCACTGTGAGCACGGCCGTAACCGAAATGAACAGCAGCACGACGTCAAGGGTTGGATGTAGAGCAAACAGGAACCGAATCAACACGAAGGCGGTGGCCGCCTTGACGGTCCCTGCCAAAAACGTGCTCACGGGCGTGGGGGCTTCGCTGTACGTGTCAGGGACCCACGAATGCATGGGGACGACACCGATTTTCGTGCCTAGGCCGATGAACAGAAAAAGGCTTATCAAAAGTGCGGCACTGCTCGGGACAGCGCCGAAGAGCGTGATATTAAGGGTGCCATACGTGACGAACATCAGCACGAGCGCGATTACGGTGAATGAACTCCCGATGCTGTTCAGGATAATGAACTTCGTCGCGGCTTCAAAAGCTTTCCCCCCGCGATACGTCACGAGAAAGGCCGTCGAAAGCGTTCCGATCTCAAAAAACACGTAGAACGTTGCCACGTTGACGCTTATGACTGCTGCTGCGGTCGTGCTTATGATCACTAAGAGCAGCGGATAGTAGATTCGGCCTGCCTGACCGATATAGGAAAAGCTGTACCACACGATGAAGGTGCCGATAAGCGTGACCACGTACGCGACCAGCAATCCCTGTGAAGAAAGCCCGATCGCGGTTGCGATCGAATCTAAGCCGGCGCTCACGTTCGGGTTGACAAACCAGTAAACCGTGGCGAGAATAGCGCTGAATGTCATTCCTGTAACGGCTGCGTACGAGGCCGCCTTTGTGTTGTTGCGGCCGATAACGGCGCACAATGCCGCCGTTATCAGTGGAATGACCAGCGTGAACAGTATATACATCGTTTACCTCGGTTATCCGCGCAGTTTTGTCAACTCAGTGCCGTCGATGGAGTCATACTCCGCAAAATCCATTATGGCGATGAAGGCGATGGTGAGGGTGATAAGCACGACGAACACCTCGCTGACCGCCGTGAACAGCGCCGCGTTTCTTGCCCAAGCGAGGATCAGCGTTGCGATACTCTCGAGAACGAGTATCCCGAGCAGGAGCTTCAGGATGCTTCTCTGGCTCACAATGATTAAGAGGGACAAGCCAAAGAGAATGACGAGAAAGTAGCCTTCTGAAGTGTGCCCGGCCGGAAGTTGGATGTGCAGCGAGAAGGCTACTAGGTATGAGATCGCAATGGTGAGCAGAGCCGCGAGAACTAATAGTCCCGCGCCGAGCTGCTGTCGGGGCATTCTCGTGCGGGATGCCGCGAGTAAGACGATAGCGGCTGAGACAGTTCCCGATATCGCCGTCGCAACAGCCCCAAAGATGTCGACCTCAGTGAGCAGGAATACTGAGACAGCTAGGTTCAGACCGAGAAGCGCGAGAGCCGCGCGCGTGTCACTGAGGATGACTATAAGGACGGTGAGCACGACCCATAGGACTCCAAAGAGTAATATCGTCTCCATCACGCACCCCTAAAGATAAGGAAGAGAGCACCGGCGAGGAGCAGCCACACAAATATCCACGTGGCATAGCGAACGACGTTTCCCGTCTGTGCCACCCGCAGCCTTCTCGACAGTCTGGTTGTCTCTCGTCCAATCCTAATGTACACGTAGTCGGGGTTGAACCAGCCCAAGCGCTCAAACGGCTGCGTCACTTGGTACAGAAAGTGTCTCCCTGAAGAGTAGACGTATCCTTCGGGCAGCTCATATCCTGATCCGAAAAGCTGTTTGGACGTTGGCACGGTTTCGCGCGGTCGCCGCGCTAGGAACTCGTTGAGTATAAGACCGGCTAGAATGGCAGTGAGGAGGAGGACCGCTGCAAGAGCGGGAGCAAAACTCGCGACGCCTGGTACCACTATACTCGTGAGGACGACGGCAGACTGCGTTGTCACCGCGCCGCTGCCCGGGACCTGCGCTATGAGCGCGAGGGGATACTGTGCAAAAACGCCTAGCCCAATGCACCCCGCCGCGAGGAGGGCCTGAGGCACCCACATAGTTTTAGGCGCTTCGCGCGCCTTTTCCAGTCCTGTCGGAAGCTGACCATAGAAAACGCTGTGAGCCGCCCGGAAGATGTAACCAGCAGAGAGCACGCTTCCCATGAGCACAACGATCACGAACACTTGTATGCCTTGAGTTGTCGCGGTCAGACTGCTCGCGTAGATGAGCCACTTGCTCACAAAGCCGATAAGAGGCGGCACACCCGCGAGCGTTAAGGCGGCTATGGTGAACGAAGCAGCGGTATACGGCATTTTTTTGGATAACCCACCAAGCCGATTAAGGTCCATGGTATGAACGGAGCGATCGACAGCTCCCGCGCCTAGAAATAGACACGCCTTGAAGAAGGCGTGCGCTAGGAACTGCATTAGTCCTGCGACCAGTCCCACGGGCCCGAAGCTAAACGCGAGGAACATAAACCCGAGATTCGAGATAGTGCTGTACGCGAGTACCTGTTTGAGATCGTTCGCGCGTATGGCGAACGTAGAGGCCAAGAGCACAGTAAATCCGCCGATGATGGCGAGCACCCAGAACCATACGCCGCTAAACAGGGGGAAGAGCCTCGCGGCGAGATACACGCCCGCAGGAACCATTGCCGCGCTGTGGAGCAGTGCGGAAACGGGTGTCGGTCCTTCCATTGCGCTGGGTAGCCAGGAGAAGAACGGCATTTGCGCCGACTTAGCGAATATGCCTATGAGCGCGAGAATAAGCAACAGGCTCAGCTCCCATCCGGCAGGCGGAGATGCCAGCAGGGTGCTGACAGCGATGCTGCCCGTGAACGCGTATGCCGCGATCGAAAAGAGCAGCAGCGCCTCTCCCGGTATATGGGTGAAGAAAAAGACCTTTTTCGCGGCCTCATTCTTCACTGGGTCGGCGTACCAAAACCCGACCAAAAGGAAGGAGCAGATACCGACGATTTCCCAGCCAACGTACAGAACGAACCAATTAGCCGCGTTTACCAGCATTAACATACCGCCGATAAAAAGCAGCATAAGGAAGTAGTATCGTCCTCTGCCGCCCTCACCCTGCATGTAGCAGTTTGAGTACCACACGATGACACAGCCCATCAATGCAACCACAATTGAGAATAAAAGGCCGAGCGCATCCATGCTAAAAGAGAAGAGTGGTACGCCGAATAGCAACACATCCGGCACCGCTGCCGTTACGGTGCCGGTGTAAGCGACGGCGAGGACTGAGGCGAATATAAGGGTGGCAAGCGCGATGACCGTTGAGAGATAATCCACCGCTTTCGATCGCGTGAAGCTTCCCGCAATCAAGGGTAAAACGGACAATATAGCCGGGGTGAATATCAAAGCGAGGAGCAAGTCAGCCATCGATGCCATAAGAGCGACTCCGTTTGTGGATGAGATAGATGTGATCGTTACTTATTAAACTGACGATTTCTCGTCACACCGCTTCGAGGCGCCGTGAGGTTCAATTTCCAAATCGGCGTAGATCCCGTTTAAGAGACTGCTCGATCAGCTACAGACAGTAAGAATACTTATATCGAAAAATTTCGTCCTAATTTAAAATTAAACTCTTTCGTCTAATTATAAAGACTCTTTATAATAGTCGCAAAGCATAAACTTTAAATAGGAGCCTCTCGTGGTACACCAGACAGGACTGAACTACCAGACCGGGGTATCTAGGTGAGGGAATCGAAAAAAAGGCTCCAAAAGGCGCTCTTTTTGTCGGTTATAGTGTTGCTTGTCGCAGCTCTGGCTATCTCACCGGCAGCGTCAGCTCCCAAAGCACCGTATCACGAGAGCAGCGACGCCCAGAGGCTCATTACCGCAGCCGGCCCGCATACGTACATAGATTTCAAGAGTTGCTGGGGAAACGACGCTCAAATCGCCGCCACCCTTGCGAAGTACGATGTAGTCGCACTGCACTGTATCGAAACGCCGCAGCACATTCAAGAAATCAAGGCAATTAACCCTCACACCGTTGTCCTCGCTTACTTCAACCCGCTGTTTGGAGGGCAAGAGGGCAGGCCACACGCTGAATGGTATCTGAGGGACGCGTCGGGTAACACGCACCCAAGCGGTTATCCCAACGAACCCCTCATGGATCTGACAAAGCCTGGATGGCAGGCCATGTGCGTCGAGATCTGCAAGAAGACCCTCGCGAAAGGCTTCGATGGTCTCGTCCTCGATAACGGCCTTTCCTCGCCAAACATTCTCTACCCGGGGAGTTGGCCCGGCTCAGACAGCCAGTGGGAATCAAGCACGATCCAACTTTTCCAGAACATAAAGCAGGTGGCCGGAGACAAGATCGTGATCTATAACGGCGCGTACTTCATTCCCGGCTACGTTGGTGCGCTCGACGGATGGATGGACGAGGGATTTCCGTTCTACAAGGGATGGGATAACTCAATCGGCTTTGCCCTCGATGCGTCGACCAAAGGGAAGCTCACCCTCTTCTACGCGCAGGGAGGCGCGGCGGACCGCTACTTCGTCTACTGTTCGGCTTTGCTGACCGACGGATACTTCTTCTACGCACCAACCGGCAAGACACCGATGGGTGGGCCGTCGTGGTTTGACGATTACGGCATGCATCTCGGAACCGCCCTGGGTAAAGCGCATAAGAGTAGCGATGGAACGTGGCAACGCGACTATCAGTACGGAACGGTTGTAGTCAATCCGAACACTAAGACTGCCCGCATCGATATGAAATCGGGCCAAAATGCGCGGTGGCAAGGTTCACCGGTGGCACCGAAACCCACTGTATGGTACCGTACTCCGTGGACACCGAAACCCACCGTAAAGCCTAAACCAACTCCTTTTTACAAGCCAATTACGACACCGGCACCGAAACCCACCGTAAAGCCTAAACCAACTCCTTTTAATAGCTTTGTGTACAAGCCGAAAACCTTTGTGTACAAGCCGAAAACCCCGGTACGAGCGTATACGGTTTTGGCACCGAAGACTTCACCAGCCAAAACTGCGGCGTTCACCCAAGTCAAAGCCGCCGCGATTCAGATAGATAAACCGCACGCTCCGATACGAAACCCCACCACGAAGACCAAGCCAGTCTTTTTCAATAAGGCAGCGAGCAAACCACACCTTGCAACGTCACCGATCCTGAAGGCATCAGCGGCGTCAGTCGTAAAGACTGTGAATAATCCGAAAACCCAAAAGCCATCATCAATCGCGTTAGCGGCAAAAATCTCGCCAACACATGCCCCGATGGTGGCAACGCCGATCAAAGCCGCCGCGGCGCCACAGCCTCCGATGCGAACCGCTGCAACGCCATCGCCGCGTAAAACACCGGAAGAGACGTTAAAGCTAGAACCACAGGTCGTTCCTGCGGCAGCGTCGTCAGAAAAGACAAAGGGCAGCATGCCAGCGCCCGCACAAGCCTCACCGCCACAATCTCTCGGCGCATCGCGCGGCACGCCTATCTCCGCCGCGTCGATACCGGTGGCAACACCAACCAACACATACGCGAGCACAGCTCCCGCCGCGTTAGCCTCTTCATCATCGCCGAACAACGCGGCAAGCTTGCCGCCGCAGCCAGTTATTGAATTCTCATTGCTTGGTCTGGGATTACCTGCGGTTGCTGCGGGTATGATCTATCTGTTTATACGGAAATAGCGACCATCCGCCGCCACCTTCTTTCTTCTCGGTGCAATAAAGTCATTTTTCTGTCGAACCGTTCATTCATCTCGAGTAGTGCTTGATTCCACAGAAACCATGCCCTCGCTGCTGCGACATCTCACACCTCTGAGTCTCAGGACGAGTGCTAAGCACGATGCGCCTAAGCCTTGAAAAGGTTTATAAATCAACCTCCGAAATGTATTGAAAGGGTGTGTAAATGCGTATAGCGTTACTGGGTGGCACGGGAAATATTGGGGAAGGCCTAGCGCTTCGCTGGGCTCCAAAGCACGCTGTCGTTATCGGATCGAGAAGTGCTGAAAAAGCTGAAGAAGCGGCCGCGTCGTGTCAAAAGCGACTCCAAGAACAAGGTGTAAGCTGCGAGCTGTTTGGTGAAGAAAACGTCGAGGCGATAGAAGACTGTGACGTTGCGGTAATTGCGCTGCAGTATCAGTACGCAATCCCTACCGTCAGATCAATTAGCAAGGCTCTCTCTCCTGATGCGATAGTGATATCCCCTGTTGTACCGATGACCAAAGATGGCTTTATGCGCTACATCCCTCCAGAAAAGTACGGAAGTGCTGCAATGGAGATAAAAAGTCTTGTTCCCACGCAAGAAGTCGTCGCAGCTTTTCACACAACGCCTGCAGCACGTTTAATTAATCTAAGAGACAACCTTGGCTTAGATGTGCTCGTCTGCGGATCTGAAAAGCCAAAAGGGATCGTCATGGGGCTGATCAAGGATATCGAGGGGCTCACTCCCTTTGACGGCGGTCCGCTAGAGGCATCGTGTCTAGTCGAGCCAATAACCCCCCTCTTGATAAACGTCTCAGCGAGAAACAAAATCAAGAACAGCTCCATCCGCATAATCGGCCAGAGTGGCACGTGAATAATGTGGAAAGGCTACTTACCGGAGCGCAGCGTTTTTCCCGTAAGCCCGTCTATTCGCACGCGTCTGTGTGAGTTCTCGCTTGAGTAGAGCGCCTCTAGGACGGGCGAATACACGATAGTCATATCCATCACGTCACAGCGTGGGTATAGTCCCTTTATCAGCTCTTTTAATTTCTGCCTCGGAAGACGCGGCGGTATAACGTGTTCTGCACGCCCCTCTCTGAGTACTAATCCATCAGCGCTCTGTGGGAATAGGGTCTTCGGATAGGTGATCTCCTGTAGGGGAAAGTAAGTATCATCATTGACGCTGACAAGGTGCCTTTCCTCGAGCTTTTTTAGTCTTGATTTGATGCCTCTCTCAGGAAAGGCCTCGTGTAGTTTGGCATAGTCGACACCTCTGTTATTCAAAATGAAATCCATGAGCTTCACTTGGCGGGAGCTTAGATCTATAAGATAGGACAGATTCCTCGATCGGCGGCGTAATCCGTTGGCGCTCAAAATATCTGCGGTGATTCCGTCAATCAAGACGGAATAATCGTTAAATCGTGTGCCTATAAGTCTTTTTTTGATCTCTCGGATAGAGACGATGAATATCGGCAGCATCAGCAGCTTTAGATCATCCACGCTCTCGCTCTTGCCAAAAAACTTGAACTGCTTGCGTCTGTTGTTGTTCAACGCACCAGCGACCTTTGCCTCATCAAACGGGATGTATCGAATCTTCTTGGTTCCCTTTGCGACGTCAAGCGCTAATCTCAGCCGTAGCTTCTCATTTTTTGCCGCCACGTCAGGGGCACGAACGCCATCTTTTACCGCGAGCTCCGATTCGGAATCAACCTGAGGTCTGATGGTGGGCGTCATCCCTCCGTGAGGCGTTTGTCTCTGTCTTACTTTGATGAACGTCGGGTCAGAAACGGCCCCTTGGACGTAGAAGTTCCCCGGCTCTAACACCGTAAGCTGACGCGCATCGTCTAAGGAGGAGAAGAAAATCCGCACTGAATCGATATCATTTTTTAACGTGAGCTTGCCTATGAATACGTTGTTGCACTGACTGAGCACGTTCTTGTTGACCAGAGCAGGCCTCTGGGTGGCAAAGAGTACCCCAAGACCTCGTTTCCGACCTCGTCTGCTTATCACTTGTAGAATGTCTAGCCCGCGCCCTCTCTGCGGAATAAAGATATCCGCCTCTTCAACGATGATCAGAAAGGGATTTTGCTTATGCAATCCTTGTCGGAATAACTCGGTCGCCACCCGATAGACGCCTTCTAAGAATGCGTTTACCGCTTTCGGGTCTGCCTCTGAAACGTCGAGTACGATTTTTTGCGATTCTTCGATTATCCTTTTGATGCCCTCTTCATCGGTGGCGATACGGTCGACGTCATCGATGACAGCGATGCCATTATGACCGGAGAGTCCTGCATACTCGCCTTCAGTATCAACAACCACAAATCCAAGACTATTCCCAGCTAATTCTTCGCAGATAACGCTGACGAGATAACTCTTGCCGCTTCCGCTCTGTCCGATAACAGCGCTCCGTTCCGTTACGATATACCCCGGGTCGATCCAGAACGACTCTCCAATACGGAGTTCCATCGTTTCAACATGGCTGTTTTGTTTGATATAAGCTTACTTGCGGAACGATGAGTGGTGGTGACAAACCATCGCGACGTCCGCGAGCAATGCGGCACCGTCTCGGCGCTCGACCTAGTCTGAGAGCGAGCGGTCACTTTTGTTGAACGATGAGCGTCACAACATCGTTATCCGTCAGAACGTAGTCTGACCCGACGCGCTGCCCGGCATGTCGTACAGCCGTGCCCCACACTTGCGCATACCTCAGCCGCTGACATAAGCGTTCGTGCACCATGTTGCACGCGTCCTCTACCGTGGCGTTACGCCGCAAGATCAGTGGATTTTCCATATCGGGCTCTTTGCCGGGCGGTTTGAGGTACACTCTAATGAAGCCCAGCGTCTCAAAAATCAGATCTTTTAGAGCTTCGATGTTGATGTTCTGTTCTGCGGAAATGTGAATATCCCCAAAATTAATCTCGCCAGGAAATTGATCTAACTTGTTGACGACGGTTATTGCCGGCACATATCGCCGGCTAGAAATCAATGCATCGACAAATCGGTCCACGGTGACATTTTCCTTAAGGATTACGTCAGCATTATGAACTCTGAAGTCGTGTAGAATCGCCTTGATCGTAGCGTCATCTAGCTCTGTCGTGCCAGGCATCCTGCTGACGGCGATGCCCCCGCGAGATTTTTTGAGTATTGTGACTTTCGGCGCCTTCTCGTTTATCCTAATTCCGGCGCGGTATAGTTCAGTCTTCAGCACAGTTAGTTGAGATTCACCGAAGACGTCGACGACGATCAGTATTAAGTCTGCATTTCTCACTACTGAAATAACTTCTTTGCCTCTGCCTGTTCCACTAGCTGCGCCGCCCACCAGTCCGGGTACATCGAACACTTGGATATGTGCACCTTTGTGCACCATGGATCCCGGTATGACGTTCAGCGTCGTGAAATCATAGGTGCCGACCGCTGATTTTGCGTTGGTTAATGCATTGAGCAAGGTGGACTTTCCCACAGACGGATAACCGACGAGCACGCACGTCGCGTCACCAGATTTTCTGGGAGCATAGCCAATCCCTTTACGGGAACCGTTCGTCTCGCGTCTCTCTTTCAGCCGCGCTATTTTTGCCTTGAGGCGGCCAATGTGCAGTTGGGTCGCCTTGTTATACGGTGTGTCACGAATCTCTTTTTCTATCGCCGCGATCTGCTCTTCTATACTGTTCACGTGACTTCTGTTCATGTCTCACATTTATAGAATCTCTCCAATCGATGCACGGTTAGAGATCTCCCGCTAAAAAGAGCTAGGATTTGCCTTGGGCGTGGATCTTTGTGTTTACTAAAACAAGTTTAGGCTCATCTCCCTGTATCGAGACGAGGTAGACGTGCGGATCGTTGGAGGCCATGCATTCCATCCACTTTCTGTGTAGAGTCCCACCCGAAGAGATGGGTGGGGATCCATTTTTTGCCCGTAGTTCATTAACGTAGTGCACAAAATCCGATTCTGACAGACGCGCGACTTTCGATTTCGTACCGATATTACGTGACCACCATACTTGGAGTTCCCTGTTGATGTCATTGATGAACCCGACGTTTGGCACTTTGTTCTTAAAGCTGTCAATCACTTCGACGTCGCAGTCGTTTTCGTCCAAGCCATAATAACATATTGCCACGTATTTGGCTAGCTCTCGGTCGCGTTTGCCCAAAATAAGCCCCATATTAATATTCGCGATCAAAGTATTTCAATATTTTGTAATACGCCTGATTTGCGATGATTTCGTCTGTGATAGTCACTGATCGTCTCGTTTTACAAGCGGTGCATTGTGGTGGAAGCGGCACATGAGGGTTTAGGAGATGCAGCAGAAGTGCAGATCGGCGGTCTTAAGACTTTCACTTGAAGTGCGCAGAGAGGACTAAGCAAACATACTTCTGAACGCAGGATATTGATGGGGCTCTGGGCGTTGCCCGAGGATGCAGGCTTACATCAGCAGTTCCAACCACTCATGAAGAAGTGAACAGGATTCTGGGGTGCATGCTTCGCGACAACCTATGCACGGCGCTATCTTGCCGTCTACTAGGACACTATCGTACTTGTCTTCTTCGATTGGTATCACGTTCATTTGTTCTTAGTCCTCTTGACTCTGCCGTAGCACAATGGCGCTTACTTCTCGACCTTGTGATGTTTTCCTTATCAAAGTAGTTATAAGCGTCCATCAAAGTGGACGGCGAAGTTCTACAGTCTAAGCTTAATCGTTTACAGGATTGAGAAGGATGATGTTGTTGCCACGAAGTACAACTGACCCGAGTACCCTCGATTTTTGGCCGTCAACGACTTCTGTGGTATTTGTAAGATGTAAGTTTAGATAGTCATCAGCGCCCATTAATAAACCCTCAAGCACGCACTTTTCACCCTTCATTTCGACTTGGATCTTGGAACCAACTAGATTTTGAACCTTCTTTGATGGAAACAATCTGAATCCTCACGTAACGTTGGTTTTACGGATACTTTAATATTGTGTTTGCCGTTATCTGCGACTCGTCGTTGACAACGTTTATATCGTCCGCACTTGAGCCTATCATTCAACCTTTTTGAGTAGGAGCAACCTATAAAGTCTCTAGTTAATTGTAGTCTTCTCTACGTTTGTTCATGTCAATGAACGCGTTGTGCTGCGTGTCGGTCATCCTAACGTTTAAATCTCAAAGTAGAACATTTATTTTCACATTCTAACACATGGTTACTCCCTAAAATCTCTTGCATTCTAGTAAATTGGTCCTTTTTTAATAGAGGTCGTGCTGCTCTATTGAAATGTTCACGTTGGTGAGGTTCTCCGCTGTCTGCAATCTTAGACGCGTGTCTCGAGCCCTAGTCGGCTGCCTCCGGCACCGCGCTACCACATCATGGAAGCGCCGCACAAACGCCGTTATACAAGCCTTAATAAGTATAAATAAGAAATAATGTCCACTTTCTGCGAAAAAACGGCGCCGAGTTGCGCTCGGATAGCGCATTAAGTATACCATCAAAGCTTACTTCGGTCAATTCCAGAAAACGGCGGCATCAGACGCCGGCGACACACAGGGAGGTGGTATGCAATGAAACGACAGCTCATCGCACTGCTTCTGATTACGCTGATGGCAGTCTCTGTGTTCGGCGTGCTTAGTGTGACAACGGCGCCGAAAACCGATGCAAAGCTTTCGGCGGCGCTCACGCTGAGGCACAAACAAGCGTACCGGTAGTAATCAAGCGCGTAGCCTTTATGGTGAAGCTCAGGTATAGCACCGAAAGAGGAATACTTGGGAAGCTGAGCTAGCTCTATCAAGAAGGAAGAGGGCTGGTTGCGAGTGGCTCCACAAGCGCTCAGGGCTACGGGGTGTTGTGGTCGGAGCCGAGCCCGCGAACGCGGCTTAGAACGACGAACAAAGGGAGGCCGGGAACGATGGCCAAGGAAAATCCGCCACTCACGAGCGATGGTGGCACCACGCCCCCCCAGTCACGGCGAGGACAAGAGCGCACCTTGCCAAAATGAGGAAACGGCCGAGCCACCACGAAGACAGCCATCAGAGTCGCCCCAAGACGTGCCGCAAGCAGCCCGCACGGCAAGCACAAGAGACGCCACCAGTACAGCCATGGGCACGAAGACAGGGAGATCATGGTGGGTTAAGCTGAGAGGCCGCTTGGGTGCTGCATGACGTCATCCCGAGCCGCGAACGTGCCAATTGATGAGGGACCGAGATCGGGCACGAAAATACTTGCAGAAGAACCAAAGAGCAAGATCTCGTTCGCGAACGACTAACACTTGCGCCGCGTTCTTCGCTAACGTTTACCCGGGTTGCGGGCCATTTTTAACCATGCACAGTGACTGTGTAACAGTTGACGAGCTCATTTTCGAGATCGCAGATTACAAGAACAATTACGCCGAGGTCGCCGTCGAAAAGCTGAAGCGACTGTGCTCGCAGAGCTATGGAGCATACGGCTACCTGCAAGATCGCGCGCACGATGCGTGGCTTCCGGACTACGCGCGAAACCGATTGCGAGACGTGTTATTGAGCATAGCCATACACTTACACGCCTTTCAGGAATATGGGCGGCAATATCCAAGAGCCTAGCAAAATGGCAGGGCGCGTCAAGAAAGAGAGAAAGAAGCGCGGACAAGACAACAGGTTCACTGTTATTGACTTTACACTGGTACATAGGAGATCGTCAAACTCGCACACATAAGGAGCGGCGAGCGATGTGGCGCAATCAGGTGTCTAATAGTCGTGCCCGCGTATGTAGTGGTGCTCCTCGCCTGATGCGGTCAGCGGGTCAACGTGAATGACCGCATCATCGAGATAGGACAGATGATCGAGCAGATGGTGGCGCACCTCCGTAGCGATCGCGTGCCCCGCGTCCACCGAGAGCGATGGGTCGACAGCGACGTTCACTTCCGCACGGAGCCGGTGACCGATCCACCGCACCCGCACCTCACTGACCTCCTGCACGCCCTCGACGCGGGCTGTTCCCTCTCTGATCTCGTCGGGGATAGCAGGGTCAATGCCGTCGATCATACGGGTGATCACCAGTTTCCCTGCATCCCAGACAACGCGGAGAATTACCACTGTGATCAGGAGGCCGACGATCGGGTCGGCGAGGGGATAGCCTGCATACACGCCGAGCGCACCAGCAAACACCGCAAGACTCGTGAGACCGTCGATGCGGGCGTGGTGGCCATCGGCGACCAACGCCGCGCTGTTGATCTCTCTCCCCACCTTGATGCGAAGCTGGGCGACAGCTTCGTTGCCCGTGAAACCAATGAGCGACGCAACCATCACTGCGCCGACAAACCGCACCTCCTGCGGATGGAAGAGACGATTGATCGATTCGTACCCGGCGAGGGCGGCGCTCAAGAGAATCACGAGCACGATAGCGATGCCGGCAAGGTCTTCGACGCGCCCGTAGCCATATGTAAACCGAGGGGTAGGCTTCCACGTGCTCATGCGAAACGCGATCCACAGAGGAATGGGAGTCAACGCATCACCGATGTTGTGGATCGTATCGGCGAGCAGCGCCACGCTCCCTGTGTAGTAGACAATAATGGCCTGCAGCAACGCCGTGAGCATGAGGCCCACGAACGCCCACTTTAGCGCCCAGATCCCTCGGCGTGAGGTGAGAAGAGACGAGGGGGTCACGTGCGCAGCGTGGCCGGGCGTATGTGTAATGGTAGTACCGCTCATGCGTTTTCAGCATGCTACGCGTTATACTGCGTTAAAAAGTTGTTCGCTGCCAACTGGCAGAGAGCTGATGATCTCGAACATGAAGTCATCGACACCGGATCGTCATTCATCATGGAAATTAAGCATCCAGCGCCAGCGGTTTCGAGAGCTCGCGTCATACGTTCTGAGCAAGAGCCTTGTCAATTGGCGGTCTGGCGAGCACCGTCGTCATGGGAACGCCTTCCGAAATGGGGATTTAAAAAACGAGAGCTGATAAGGAAAGGTGCGAACAGAAAAGAAGAACGACTGGTTCTCCCTTTGCCATAAGTTCCCCAACAGAACTTTCTGGCTCACATATAAGAGTAGGTAGCGCGGAAAATGGCTGTCCCTGACTTTCGCGGCATTTTTTTTGCGGTTTCAGATCTTTTAAGCAAGCATATTTAGTGAAAGGAATAAGTAGTTGCCTCACCTTGTAGTCTGTTACCCTCTGTAAGATATATGAAGGAGAAGAAAGGACGCTCACAAACGGCTTGCAGAACAAATTCTGCCGTTTTCGAGTTGAGTTCGCTTTGCTCTCAAACACGTCGTTGGTTGTGCCTTCATCTCGCTTCATATATCTTATAGAGACGCGTTCTTGTCCAACAAAACAGGCTGCCGAGAGGCGTTGCCATATCGTGTGCAAGAGAGGCAGGAATAGAGCTCAGGAGCCTATTTGTAACTCGAACTCAAGCTTGATGCCGCCGAAGCCGTTGAGAATCTTCCAGATCGTCACGTAATATTCGGAGATACTCAAGCCTGTCTTCGGCACTCCTTCTGGCGCCGCGACGCTCCGCGTGCACTTGAGAGTCTTGGCGGTCGTGTGACTCTGCTTACGGTTAACAAAGCTTTCCACGGGAACTTGATTCTTCTTTATCTCTTGGTCAAGGAGAGGCACTTTTTTCGTAGGCTAACTGTACAAGACGAAGACGAGAATCGCAAAGAAGGACAGTACAATGATCGCTGCGTTGACCAATGGGTTATCGTACTTACACAAACGAGCTGAAAAGCGGTGGCGCGTAAACGGCCAAAACAGCGGGCAACCTGATACAGTGAGCGCATCGAGCAGAATGTGGCTTGTAATTGCTCCGATGACTGCCGGGATGATGATTAGATCAAGCGGCGGATAGTTCGAGAAGAGCACGTAAGCAAGCCCCGACAACAGGACTACTGTGAAAATCGAGTGAGAAAAACCACTCCTGTGGCCGATGAACTTAAGCGAGCCGCGCGCGTCCAAGTCGGGGAGCGGCCCCAATACCAGCGCAACGGTGCCTGATACAAGGACGAGCGATCTATTTGCCGCGACGTAAGGAACACAAATGTGATAGATCACTACGCAAAAAATGAAGGCAAAGATCGAGTGTGTCAGCGCTTTCACGACACCACCTCATTAGGGGGTGCTTTCGTTAACTAAATATACAGTGATACGAGACATGCGATAGTAGAGTAATGCCCATGAGGGCACTACAAGGCGAAAGAAGGCTCGTGAAAGCCCGGTAGTGTAGCGGTCAATCATGTGAGACTCTGGATCTCACGACCACGGTTCGAATCCGTGCCGGGCTATTCCCTGCTCACGGTATCGGCTCAAGCTCCATCTTACCCTTGTCGCGCTCCCACTCGTCCAAGGGGATGCTGTACTTCTTCTCGATTAAGTCCCGGTAGTTTGGACCACTGTTGTACGCACAAAACGGAATGATTAATCCGCCAGGAACCGCATAGTGAATCGCACACTTTTTTACCCTTTCGATGTCGTAGTTGTAGGCATCCATGAAATGCATGCCTCCGATGAAGATGGCACTCCTATGAAAATCGCCGAGGGCTTTGTAATCGTGCGTCAGCAGGACTTTTTTGAGCATCTCTCTAAACTGAACGGCCTTAGGCTGGTCCTCATCTTTGACAAGCGAGTTTAGTGCAAGTATCCCTTTCATCAGTGCCACCGGTTTCCGCAAGACGCCGCCTTTTTTGAGTTTCTCTGTTAATTCTTGCGTCAGCGCGAAGAATCTTTCAACGTCGACAAACCTATTTATCGGGATGATCTTTCCGTCTTCGATGAACAAGTACGTCGCGAGGCCGCAGTGGGGATGCGTACTGAACTCTATTTGTCGCTCTCCGGTGTAGGCTTCGATTAGCTTCGAGATGGAAACGACACAAGGCACAGAGTAGAAGTCGTCTGCCTTTACTTGTCCTCCGGTCTGCTGCTCCACGTTGATAGCAAGGTCCGGCAAGGTAAATCGCTGCGCATTCCGTGCCGCGGGTTCTAAGTCATTGGCAGCGCCAGTGAACGCCATCGGTTGGAAATTGATTCCTCGTATGACATCGACGTTTCGAGCCGCGAAGCGGATAATCTCGCCTATTTCGTGGTCATTTAATCCACGACCGATTGTGGGAACTAACACGATGCCTTGGCCAACACGTCTGCAATTGTCTATGGCTCTCTTTTTGAGCTCAATGAGTCCATCGGTCTCCTTAGATACCCCGTTGAATTGCAGATATACCGTACTCAGCCTCGCGTTTCTGAGCTTTCCGGCGAGCGTCTCATCTTTTCCCAGTTTGACACCGTTTGTGGCAATTTGAGTTTGAATGAAACCCATATCAACCGCTGAACTGATAATGTCTGGGAGATCGTCCCTTAAGGTCGGCTCACCGCCTGAAAACTGCACTGCAAGCGTTGGAACTGGTCGCTCCTCGCGCAACATCTTAAGCATTCCCACTATTTGTTCAATAGACGGCTCATAGACGTACCCTCGCGCGCGGGCGTTAGCAAAACACCATTCGCATCGCAGGTTACATCTGTTGGTAACGTCGATGTTCGCAAGGCATGTGGAGGTTCGGTGGACGTCACAAAGACCACATTCAAGCGGACACTCCTTGTGGAGAACCAGCTGGGGGTTATCTATCCCGCCGCCATTGTACGAAAAACGCGCAGCCTTACGATACATCTCGGCGTTAGACCAATAGAGCTCATCAAACGTTCCGTGTTCAGGACACTCTTTGGTCATCCACACCTGGCGATTCTTCTCGTAGATAGTTGCCTGAATAAGCTTCAGGCAATCTGGACACAAAGAGCTCGTTTGTTTCGGCAATCCTGCTGGCGCTTGATAAATGGACATGCAGGCCCTCCCGGCGTTATGTAACAGATGTTTTATTGTGTTAGTATTATTATTTTGTGCTTTGAAACAACGATATAGTACTCGTATACTCACGCCCTCATCGCTGGATATTCGATAGATTGTCGCCGGGAGAAAAGACAGGTTTAATAGGCATGATAGGCCTTCCCCAATTCGATGCTCGAGCTGATCATCAATGCTTTGTGGCTCATGCTGCCTGCCTACGTGCCAAACTCAAGCGCTGTGCTCTTTGCAGGAGAAACGCCGGTAGATTTCGGCAAGATCTTTATCGACGGTGAGAGGATTTTGGGGCCTGGCAAAACGTTTAGGGGACTAATCGGCGGGACGTTATCGGGAATCGCGATCGGTCTGATCTTACAACTCGTCAAAGATAGCACAGCTTTAGGTATCCCCTCATTTGAGCCCATTTACGTCGTAGTCACCTTGTCGTTCGGCGCGATGCTTGGTGACCTCGCCAAGAGCTTCGTCAAGAGAAGGTTGCGGGTGGAAAGGGGCAAGCCGCTGCCCATCGCTGATCAATTGGACTTCGTCTTCGGCGCGTGGATCCTCACCTATATATTCTTCAGCGACTGGTTTATTCGTAACTTCACAATCCCTATAATGGTTATCGTGATTGTGTTGAGCCCCCTCTTGCACATTACCGTAAACATAATCGGTTACAAGCTGGGCAAAAAGAAAGAACCGTGGTAGCTATGTGAGGAGCTCCAGCAAAAGAGCCTTTTGTGTATGGAGCCTGTTTTCAGCTTGGTCAAAAACGACCGAATGTGGTCCTTCGATCACTTCGTCGGTGATCTCCCATCCCCGGTGAGCCGGAAGGCAGTGGAGAACGATCGCCTCATTTTTTGCGACGCCGAGCACTTGCTCATCGATACGGTATATTGAGAAGTCGCGCAAGCGCTGTGCAGACGCGTCCTCGTCACCCATAGAGATCCACGTGTCCGTGTACAGGATATCTGCTCCGGTGGCTGCCTCCAATGGATCGTTGAGCACCCTCACCTGACACAGCTGTTGGCCTCTGTTCACTATCTCTGCGTTCGGTTCGTAGCCGGGCGGACACGCGATATCGATACTCATGCCCATGATGGCACACGCGAGCACTGCTGAGTTACACACGTTATTGCCGTCGCCAATCCAGGCGAGTTTCATGCCGTCGACCGCGCCCTTCTTCTCGTGGATCGTCATTAGATCTGCGAGCAACTGACAGGGATGCTCAAGATCAGTGAGCGCATTAATAATCGGGACCGAGGCGTTAGCTGCCATTTCAATCACAGTGGAATGGCTATTTGCCCGCATGATGATGCCGCTTAGGTACCGCGAAAGAACCCGTGCTGTATCCGCCACCGCTTCTCCTCGTCCAAGTTGCAGGTCGTTCCAGTTGAGGTAGAGGGGATACCCCCCTAACTCAACTACTGCAACTTCAAACGCTGTTCTCGTTCGGGTTGACGGTTTCTCAAATATCATCCCCAGCGTTTTGTGTTTGAGCTTGTTAGAGAACACACCTTTTGACCGTTCCTCCTTTAAGCGGAGAGCAAGCTGTATGATGTTTACAATTTCATCCTTTGTGAGATCGCTGATAGAAATGAGACTCTTCATCTTATGCTTCAGAGGATAAGCCTTAACTCGATGCTCTGATCTGTTTCATGCGTTCAATACGGCTTTGGACTAGTTTGCTTGTTCCGATATCGTGCCTCGCAAATACGTCGCCCTTTATGTGACGCAATGCCCGCTCTGCCTCCTCCTCTGCATTTTCGATTGTCTCGGCTATGCCCAAAACCGCTAAAGCCCGAGAGGTGGTTGTAACGATTTTGCCCTCGCGGTCGTCAACACTTGCATAAAACAACATGGCATCTATGTTCTCTTTGTCTATTGTAATTTCGGTAGGCTGTGGGTTTGTAGGATAACCGGCTGGAACGACGTATTTGCAAACGGTCGCGTGGAGATCGTAATGGGCCCGCTTCAAGGTGCCGTCGATAGCGGATTCAGCTAACTCAACGAAGTCGGACGTAAGAAGGGGCAATATGTTCATCGCCTCAGGATCTCCAAATCGGCAGTTGTACTCGACAACCATAGGCCCGTCCCTTGTTAACATAAACTGCCCGTACAGCACTCCTTTGTAGGTGAAACCGTTAGCTCTGAGCGCGTTCACCGTATCTTGCATGATAGTTAAAGCAGCTCGATAGTCTTCTTCATTCATGAAGGGGAGGATATACGATTTATCAGTATAAGAGCCCATTCCACCCGTATTAGGTCCCATATCCCCTTCAAACGCGCGCTTGTGGTCCTGTACCGCTGGAGCGGGTACGACGACTTTTCCATCAACAAACGCTTGGATGGTAAACTCTTCCCCTGAGAGACATTCTTCAACGATAACAGGGCCTTTCAGCTTTTCTAGGTAGTCCTTGCCTTCGAGATAGTCCCTTATGACTAAAACGCCCTTCCCACCAGTCAAACCTATGGGCTTTATGACTAGGTTTCCCTCATCAATATGCTCTTTGATAAACCGACCTGCCTCACCTAAATCGCTAAATAGCGCGTATCTCGGGCAGCCCCGTATATCGTTTTGTGCCATGAACGCGCGAGCCCAGCTCTTATCTGATTCGATCAACGCCGCTCTTCGTGTAGGTCCGAAGGCTCTAATACCGCGGTCATTGAGTGCGTCGACAATTCCTTCTGCGAGTGGCGCCTCAGGCCCTATGATCACTAAATCAACCTTCCGAGCGTAATCTGCTACTTTTCCCGCATCGGTTTCGTTGACAAGCAAGTAGTCAGCGCATAGTTGGGCTATGCCTGGATTCTTGTATCTCATAGCGGCGTAGAGCTTCGGCTGCTCGGCGCTCCTGGTTATTGCCAGGGCCATTGCGTGCTCTCGGCCGCCTGAGCCTACGAGTAAGACCCTCATACTGTGGAAGATAAGCGATTTTACGATAAAAAACTATGCAAACATTAAATAGAACGCGAGTAAGTACGAGGTACGCAAATATAGATGCTAGCTTGGAGCTCTTCAAGCTCGCTTACACGAACTGATAACTAATGATACGCTGTACGAGGGAGAAATCGGAACGTTTATAGCCCATCACGATCGCCTGTGTTGTGGGTCTTATCGAAATAAGTTAACGAGACGATTGAATGTGCGGCATAGTAGGATGTATCGGCAATCGAAGCGTGACACCAGTACTAATCGAATCGCTGAAACGGCTCGAATACCGCGGTTATGACTCAGCAGGCATTGCGACACTGAACGGCACCGAGATCGATGTAACAAAAACCGAAGGAAAAATCATCGAGCTCGAAAGTATTTTGGGTCGGGACAACAATGCCTCTGTCGGAATTGGACATACCCGATGGGCCACGCACGGCATCCCGACCTCGACGAATGCCCATCCGCACGTCGATTGCACCGGCAGTTTCGCGGTCGTGCATAATGGCATTATAGAGAACTTCCAGGCGTTAAAAGAGGAACTTAAAAGCAGAGGTCACATTTTTAGCTCGGAAACCGATACCGAAGTGCTGGCACACCTCGTTGAGGAATGCTATAACGGGGATCTCGAGCGAGCCGTGCGTGAGGCATTATTAGGGGTCGACGGCTCGTACGCAATCGCTGTTATCTCGGATCACGAGCCGGAGGTCATGGTCGCCGCCAGAAAAGACAGCCCATTGATTGTCGGACTGGGAGATGAAGAAAATTTCATCGCAAGCGACATACCCGCTCTGAGAAGGTTCACTGATAGGGTTATGTACATTAACGATGGGGAAATCGTGCGACTTACACGAGATAACGTGACCGTATCGACCCTCCAAGGCTTAAACGTCCTGAAGAACGTG
>Ga0187780_10000934_pt1 | contig 21744 bp, 20 predicted proteins | sample 1015_Q2_SP10_20__FD_132429 | JGI IMG/M metagenome (GOLD analysis project Ga0187780, IMG submission 132429) | Tropical peat soil microbial communities from peatlands in Department of Meta, Colombia - 1015_Q2_SP10_20_MG | ecosystem: Environmental > Terrestrial > Soil > Wetlands > Peat | place... | reverse complement strand
TGCTTTGGTGGCTTCTTAAGGGAACGCCGAATGGATCGGCGTATGTCGCACCGTTTTCGCGTAGTGACTTCATAGAAATACACCGTGGTGGACCGACACGGAAGGCTCGCGAATTCGAAGAACTCGTCGGCGACCTCAGCAAATTAGTCTCACAATTCGACTCGCGCTTCTACTGAAGCAGACTCATCTCCTCATGGGTTGTTTATTTCCGCGCGACATCTCCCTACCCCCTAACAAGCACTGGAGCGGATCGTGAACGGGTATGAGTATCGCGCCTCGAGCGCGATGGGGTTGTGCGCTCGAGGCGCGACACTCACGACCTTTCACAGTTCCGGCAAAGATTCGGCCATTCGCTCTGTGGCCCTTTTTGTGCCACCCGGCCGCCAAATTGGCCCTCAGAAAGCGTCTTAGACCGCCGCTCATGCAGCAGAATGCATCGCAACCAGTTGATTCGCCGAAGGGGCTGTAGATTGGCCGAGCAGCATTTGGGCTTCATAACCCCGGGGTCGGGGGTTCGATTCCCCCCCTAGCCACCATGTTCGCGTAATCGCGGGTTGCCTCGGGCCGAACCCGTTTCCGAACCTGATGCTGGCGCCGTACCCGGCACCGTCGTGATGACGACATCTAATCTCTGGCGCGCTGCGACTCGACGCCGCGCCTTCAGCTTCCGCTGGGCCTGCAGCGCGCCGCCGGCCCGAGCGGAGCTTGCTAAGCATTGGCCGCCGAATGCGGAAGGATCGTCACCACAGTCGCCTGTGGACCGGCATCGCCGCGTTCCTCCACGAAGCGCACCGCGGCACCCAACTTCAGCTGTTGGAACTGTCCCGTTCGAACGCTGTTCCGGTGGAAATACAATGTTCGGCCATCGCTGGTCTCGATACGCCCGTATCCCGCAAGAGGATTGAGCTCGGAGACGCGGCCGGTGGGGGATTCGTCGTGAGTCTTGACGTCGTTTCGGCGTATTCGCTCGAGATCTTCGAGTTGACGGCGGACGGCTCGGAACGCGTCTCGAATTGCGACGTACACGTCCTCATGACTCTGCCGTTCGCGGTGCTCTTTTCCGGCCACAACCTCCCCGTCGGCAACCGTCAGATCCACGTGGACTTCGTACCTCTGCCCTTGGCGCTGGTGCTGATGAGGCGCTTCGATGACGACACGGCAGCTCATGATCGCAGAGCTGAATCTCTCCAGTCGCTGCGCCATCGCCCGCACGCGTTCCTCGACTGCCGGCGAATGCTCCATATGGCGAAAAGTGATCTGTAGTGGCAGCTTCATCACGACACCTTTTTGTCTAAGCGGCCCGTGGTCGCCCCTCCATGGTCCGTCGAATCGACTGGAATGAAATACGGACTTGCCTCTACCCGCCAGTGCCGAGAGGGGGCGCGTACGAGTAGGGGGTTCCACAGCTAGGGAAGACCACAATTGCTTTCGGGCTGACTGGTCACCAACATGCCTTAGCGACCGTTTCGTCATGTCAGCAGAACGCGAAAGCCCCCTGGAAGTTCGCATTGGGACGATGGGCCTAGAGGGGCTGCTGCGCGTGCCCGCCGATGCCTTGGCGATTGTCGTTTTTGCCCACGGCAGCGGCAGCAGCCGCCTTAGCCCGCGAAATACGTTGGTGGCTGAAGAATTTGCGCGCCATGGCCTTGCGACACTGCTATTCGACCTGCTGACCGAAGAGGAATCGGACGATCGCCGAAACGTCTTTGACATTGCGCTACTCGGGAAGAGGGTTTCCGAGGCACTGGTCTGGGCACGCCGTCAGCACGCGCTGCCTGTCGGCCTGTTCGGCGCGAGCACTGGCGCCGCCGCTGCTCTGGTGGCAGCGGCCCGTCAGCCGGAGGAGGTCGCCGCCGTCGTCTCCCGTGGTGGCCGGCCAGATCTCGCCGGCGAGTGGCTGGCACGAGTGCGCGCCCCCACGCTGCTGATCGTCGGCGGGCTGGACCGGCAGGTACTTGAGCTGAATCGGCGGGCAGCGGCCCTCCTTACCTGCGAGCAGTCGGTCGTGGTCATTCCCGGCGCCACGCACCTGTTTGAGGAACCCGGCGCCTTAGAGCAGGTGGTGGAGCACGCTCGAGGTTGGTTCCTGGGCCATCTGGTTGCAGAGCGCAGGGGGTAAGTCTGCAGGTGGTGCATGGCGCTCACTGATGCGGGCCGGACGCGTCCGGATCGGGATCTGCTCACCGCCGGACGGTTATCGGCGCCGGATCACCGCCGCGGCCGCCGTAGCGGGTGCCCGAGCGCGCCGTGAACCGGCGCGAATTTCTTGCGGGCAGCACCGGCGCCGCGGTCACGCGCCGCGCGCAGCCAACCCAGCCTGGCGATACGCTCGGCGATCAGCACATCAAGCTATTTCTATGCGGCGATGTCATGACCGGCCCGGGCATTGACCAGATACTGCCTCATCCGGCGCCACCCAATCTTTACGAGCCGTTTGTGCGCTCCGCGCTCACGTACGTACAGCTCGCGTAATCTCGGCGTACCGCGCGACTGTCAGGGCGCCATGCGGTCACTACGCATACCGTCGGCGCGGATCGCGTGCTATTTCGCTTAGCAGGCGGCGGACGGCCGCGGTCGAGAAAGGGCCAGGCCATGACGAATGAGCGACGCGGACATGCGATGTTTCAGGTAGCCCTAAGCGCTACCGGCGTGCTGGCTCTCTGCCAGCTAAGCTTGGCAGACGAACTGATGGAGATCATCGTCGAGGCTCCCGCGGTTCACGTTCAAAAAGCCGCCGGGCGAACACAGCCGCTAGGGGCGCCGGTTGATATTTATTCTGTGCGCTATCACGTGAGCTACGGGGATCTTGACCTTGGGACGCCGGGAGGCGCCGCAGCATTGGAGCAACGCGTCAACGACGCGGCCAAACGCGCCTGCAAGGACCTCGAAACGCTCTATCCAAACCTCGCGCCACCACCGTCCGGTACCCCTCCCTGCATCAAGTCTGCCACCAACGGCGGAATGGCCCAGGCGCACAAGGCCATTGCGGCCGCGCAAGGGCGAACGCGATAGAGCCAGTCGACGTTGATCCGGAGCTGACGGCCGTTGATGACTGGCGGCCTACCAGCCTCAGTCGCCAAGGGTTTTAGCAAAACACCGAGTGCGTGGTGACGGTGGCGATGCGGATTCAATCCCGTGAACCGGCCCCGAGTGACGGGCCACGGGTCACGCGAAGCAGAAGCAGACGGTCACCCGGCGCTCAGCCGTTAGTTCTCGCGACGACTTCCGTCATTGCGCTCGGGCCCCGATCGACAATGATGGCACCGCGTGCGCACATTTCGTCGACAGCGCGTGCGCCATCGCCCGGTTGAGCGTCGACTGCGCGTATGGCATCGACCAGCAAGTACACCGTAAATCTCTCACTGATCGCATCTAGAACGGTCGCGCGCACGCAGTAATCGGTGGCAAGCCCGCCGACCCAGACTCGAGTGACGCCGGCGCTGCGTAGCGTCGTCGCCAACGTTCCACCCTCGAAGGCGGAATACCCGGGACCACCAATGTCGGTGCCCTTGGAGAGGACCTGCGCGTCGCGTGGGACATGCAATGTCTGAGCAAATTCGGCGCCGGCACTTGCGGCGACGCAGTGCGGCGGCCACGGGCCTCCCTGCGCGCTAAAGGAACTATGATTGGGCGGATGCCAGTCGCGGGTCAGGACGACAGGCAGATGTCGGGATGAGAATGCTGCAAGCCACCCATTGAGCGGTTCTATGACCGCGTCACCGCCCGGCACTGCCAAGGCGCCGCCAGGAAGGAAGTCGCGCTGAACGTCAACGATAATTAGAGCGTCCACTCCCTCCTTGTGCTGCGCGCCGAGACCACCAGGAGCATTCCTGACGGCGGCTTTCCGCTCGACTGCGAACCGCGACCTAGATGGCACTAGGCCCTCAGGCGGCGACGCGTCCCGCGACGTAGCGACAGGCGCCCGCCAGCGCGGCGAGCTTCGGGTAATCCGGCTCCGGAATGTCGATTCCGAATGCCTCGCTGATCGCGGTCATGAAATGCAGCGTATCCATGGAATCGAAATCGAACTGGTCGCGAAGTTGGATTTGGTCGTCAATCGTTGTCGGGTCGATGTCCGGGGCGATTCCGCTCAAAAGCGAGAGCAGCCGGCTCCGAATGTCCTGCGGTTCAGGCGCTCTGTTTAGCGTCACAAGCTTTCCGGTCTGGCCAGCAAGCCACTGATTGTACGCAGGAAGCGCGACCCGGCGCGCCCATCGGTCACCCGATGGTCCGCGGCGAGCGCCAGCGTGAGGACGGGGCGGGCCAGCACCCGGCCTTCGTGTGCCCAAGGCCGCTCGGTCACGCTCCCGGCTCCGACGATCGCCACCTGCGGAGGATTAATGATGGGGAACAGTTCCTCAACGCCGTCGCTCCCCAGACTGGTCACCGTGATGGTCGCGGCCGCGAACTCCGCCGAACGCATGTGGCCTGCGCGCACCCGTGCGACAAGATCACTGAACTCACGCATCAGGGTCTGTAAATCCTTGCGTGCTGCGTCGAGCAGCGCCGGGGCGACGAGCCCGCCGCCCCGGACTGCAATCGCGGTACCGATGTTGACCGCTGAAGCCGACTCGAACCGGCCGTCGCGGAAGAAACCATTGAAGCCTTCGATGCGCGCGGCGGCCAGCGCGACAGCTTTGGCGATCAGGATGCCGTCGATCAACCGCTCCCCGACAGGCACCTGCGCATTGTGGCGTTCGAGCCAGGCACGTGCCGGTTCGAAGTCAACGCTGTGTCCGAGATAGTAGTGTGGGATCTCGCGCTTCGCGCGCGCCATTGCATTGCCAATCGCGATGCGCATCGCGACGCGCGCATCGCTGACGCTGGCCGCTGCTGCAGTACCTGGCGGAAGCGGCGCAGCCGCGCTCAACGCAGATTCTGCGGCTAAGCGCTCCACGTCGTCCACGTGGATCACCTCGGTGCCAGCACGTTCGGCCAGCGTTTCGAGCGCCAGCCCGAGTTCCTGTGCACGCCTGCGGGCTAGCGGTGACATGCGTAACCGACTCGCCGCGTGGGTGGCCGGCGTAGCGGGACCGGGCGTTGCGGGACTGGGCACTGCGCCGGCGCCAGCCGGCATGGCTGTGGCCGGCACCGCCGGTCCCGAAGCGCCCGACGGAGCCTCGACCACGAAGTGTGCGAGAACGGCGCCGACCGGGACTTTGGTGCCGGGCTGCACCACGACGGTTTCGAGTACGGCGTCTTCGAAAGACTCGATGTCGATGAGGCCCTTATCCGTCTCGATGACCGCAACAGTTTCGCCGCGCCGGATCTGCTCGCCCGGCTTCTTCAGCCACTGCGTCACGGTCGCCGATTCCATGTCGGCACCGAGGGAGGGCAACCGAAAATCGATCTGCATCAGCCGCTTTCACGCCGGCCCAGTACCCCGGTCGCCGCTTCCACTATGCGTGCGACGCTCGGTAATGCCGCATCCTCGAGATGCTTGGGGTACGGCAGGGGCACCTCCGCGGTGCACACCCGCGCGGGCGGCGCATCGAGATCGTAAAACGCCTGCTCGAGGATACGCGTGACCACTTCCGCCGCCAGGCTTCCGCTGCGCCAGCCTTCGTCGACGATGACAGCGCGACGCGTGTGCCGCACCGAGGCCATGATCACCGCATCATCGAGCGGTCGCAGCGTGCGCAGGTCAAGCACCTCCGCCTCGATCCCTTGCGTCGCCAGCTGCCCGGCGGCGGCGAGGCATTTGTGCAGGCTGCCCCCGTAGGTGATGAGAGACAGGTCGCGCCCCGGGCGACGGACGATCGCGCGATCAATGTCGACCTTTTGCAGTCCCGGCGTGAGGTGGCCTTCCATGTTGTACAGAAAGATGTGCTCAAAGATCAGCACCGGGTCAGGCGAGGCCAGCGCCGCGCCGAGCATGAACCGCGCGTCATCGATGGTCCCAGGGGCGACGATCCGCAGTCCCGGAATGTGCGCGTACCAGCCCTCCAGACTATGCGAGTGCTGAGCCGCCAGCTGGCGCCCGGCGCCGGTCGCCATACGAATCACCAGCGGCACGTTCACTTGGCCGCCAGACATGTGGCACAGCGTTGCGGCATTGTTGAGGATCTGGTCAAGGGCCAAGAGGCTGAAGTTGACCGTCATGATCTCCACTATGGGCCGCAGCCCGGCGATCGCTGCGCCGATGCCGGCACCAACGAACGCCGACTCTGAGAGCGGGGTGTCGCGGATACGCTCCGGCCCGAATTCGGCGAGCAGACCCTTAGTCACCGCATAGCAGCCCCCGTAACGACCGACGTCCTCGCCCATCAAGAACACTCGCTGGTCGCTCATCAGTGCCGCGCGCAGTCCCTCGCGTGCCGCATCGCGGTACGTCATCGCGAGCGGCGCGGTTCCGTCGGCCGGTGCCGCCCCAGTCGGAGCGGCCGCGCTCGGCTGGATCATCGTGAGCGCTCCGCGTAGACGTAGCGTTCGAGGTCAGCGAGCGGCTCCCACGGAGCGCTCTCCGCGAACTGCACCGATCGTTCGACCTCGGCTCGCGTTTCCCGCTCGAGTTCCTGGTAGTCGTCCTCCGTCATCAGACCGAGCTCCTTCATACGGGTAGTCAGCGTGATGATGGGCCCCTTCTTCTGCCAAGCCTCGATCTCGGCCTTGTCGCGATAGAGCTGCGCGTCGAACATCGAATGACCGCGAAAGCGATACGTGCGCAGTTCCAGCAACACCGGTCCCGCGCCCTCGCGCGCATGGTCCACCGCCGCACGCGCTGCGCCCTCGACCGCGAACACGTCCATGCCGTCCACGGTCTGCGCTTCGACGCCGTAGGCGCGCGCCTTGGCTGCAATGTCCAGCTGGAATTCGGCGCGCGTAATCGCGGTCCCCATCGCATAAAGGTTGTTCTCGCAAAGGAACACGACTGGCAAGCCCCACAGCGCAGCAAGATTCATGCACTCGTGAAATTCGCCTTCGGCTACGGCGCCGTCCCCGAAGAAGCAGGCGGTGACGGCTCGCTGCTGCTGCAGTTTCTGCGCCAGGGCGAAGCCTACCGCGAGTGGCAGGCCACCGCCGACGATGGCATTTCCGCCATAGAAGCGATGCGCGGCATCGAAAATATGCATCGAGCCACCACGCCCGCCGCTCACACCGCTTTGCTTACCGAAGAGTTCCGCCATTAAACCGTCCATGGCGAGTCCGCGCGCCAGCGCGTGCCCGTGCTCGCGGTACGTGGAGACGATGACGTCGGCCGGCTCCAGCGCTTGTATCGTTCCGACCGCGACCGCTTCCTCGCCGTTGCACAGGTGCAGAAAGCCGCGGATTTTCAGGTCCCCGTACAGCTGAACGCAGCGGTCCTCGAAGTTGCGGATTCGGAGCATGGCGCGCAGCAGCTCGAGTCCGCGATTGCGGGTAACAGGCGATCCGAGCTCGCGACTCACGTTCCGGCCTCGAGAGTTGAAAGATCGCCTTCGGGCAACCCGAGCTCGCGTGCCCGCAGCAACCTGCGCATGATCTTGCCACTGCGGGTGCGCGGCAGCGCCTCGGCGAATGCGATCTCGCGCGGAGCGACGGCCGCGCCGAGTAGCTTGCGGGCATGCCCAAGTAGTGCGCGGCGCAGCGCTTCATCCGGGTGTGCCCCGTTTCGCAACTCGACAAACGCCTTGACCGCCTGCCCGGCGATCGGGTCCGGCACGCCGATCACGCCCGCCTGAGCGACCGCCGGGTGAGCCATCAGCGCACTTTCCACTTCGAACGGGCTGATTAAATGCCCGGCCGCTTTGATCACGTCATCGGCGCGACCGATGAACCAGAAGTAGCCCTCCTGATCGCGCCGCGCTAGATCGCCGGACAGGTACCAGCCGTCGCCGAAGGCGGCGCGGTACCGCGCGTCATCGCCCAGATAGCCGCTGAACATTGACGGCCAGCCGGGGCGCAGCGCAATTTCCCCGACCTGGTCGGGCGTTTCGACGACCTCGACGGCGCCGCTTGCGCTGTGTCGGATCACACACGCCTCGATCCCGGGTACGGCACGCCCCATCGAGCCGGGCGGCACATCGCAGGCCAGAAAGTTCGCGATCATGATGGCGCCCGTCTCAGTCTGCCACCACGTGTCGTGAAACGGCATGCCGAAGCATTCGACGCCCCAGAGCACGGCCTCGCCATTGAGTGGCTCGCCGACGCTAAGCATCAGTCGTAATTCCGGGTAGCGATGCACGCGCGCGAGCTCGGTGCCCGCCTTCATCAGCATGCGGATGGCGGTCGGCGCTGTGTACCACACTGCGACCTGCTCTTCCGCCAGGATGCGGTACCATCGCTGAGGGTCGAACTCCTCGCGATCAATGATCACTCTCGCGCCGCGAGTCAGCGGCGCGAGTATGCCGTAGGCAACTCCGGTCACCCAGCCCGGGTCGGCGGTGCACCAGTAAATTTCCTCAGGGTGCAGGTCAAGCACCAGTTTGCTCGTCGCGTGCTGGGCTATCACAGCCGCATGCGTCAGGGTGACGCCTTTCGGCTTTCCGGTCGTGCCGCTGGTGAAGTGCAGCAGGGCGACATCGCCGTCGCGCGTGGCCACCGCCGTGTACTGCGTGGATGCCGCCGCCAGCGTCGAAGTGAATGCGATAGTACCCAAAGGCAGGTCACCCGGCGTCCCATCCGCCACGACCAGGACATGTCGCAGCTCAGGCAGCGCGTCCCGGATCGGCGCGACCTTGCGCCGATACAGCGCCGCGCTCGTCACCAGCACGCGGACGTGTCCGAGCTGCAAACGCGTCTTGAGCGGCTCGGGGCCAAAGGCCGAAAACAGGGAACTGCAGATCGCCCCGGCCTTGAGCGTCCCGAGAACGGAAACGAACAGCTCAGGCACTCGCCCGAGCAAGGTCGCGACGCAATCGCCACGGGTGACGCCGAGTGCGTGTAGTACGTTGGCGAATCGGTTGCACTGCTGCTGCAGCTCCTCGTAGCTGAGATCCACGCGCCGCCAATCGCGATCGATGAAGCGCAGGGCACGTCGCCCGCCGGTGCCGGCGGCGACATGCCGGTCCACGGCCGCGACCGCCATGTTGAGCGACCCCGGCGGGAAAGCCAGCTCGGCCCGCGCCGCCTCCCAGGTGAATGTGCGACGCGCGATCTCGTAGTCCTCCAGGTACGGAGGAATACGTCGCGGTTCGGCCGCTTTGTGAATCGCCGGCGTCGTCACGGTGCCTCGCCTGCGGCGTTGCTCAGGACGTGGAAGTACCAGCTAGATCATTTTCAAGCCGCGACGCGGGGCGTCGATCCGCACTAGTACCTAGCGCGAGTCGCATGACGCGCTCGGGCGGCCGCCCTCGTCCGGGGGGAGCGAGTCTTCGGCCCGCTTGCGCAGAAGTCTGCAGAACACGACCTGCAGCTGTGGTCCCCGGGCGTCGGCGCGCTCGGTCATCGCCGGGATTGGATTGAAGGCGCCGGCACTGACCCCAGCGGCCGGCTGTGCCCGTAGCCGCCGGACCAAGCGGGTCCGGAGCGCATCAATTCGCAGCAACGTTCATCGGACTTGCGCCGGCGGGGCGACCGGCGATACATCCGACGTCCGCACTCGGATTGGTTCCTTGGGGCCAAATCCCACGCCTCATCGAACGATCGCGCACGCCGCGGGGCACCCCGCGTCAAGGCGCTGGAACCACCCGGTAGTACACGCCATTGGCTCCGAAGGAAGGCTGGAACCACGTGCTTCCGTACACGTAGTAGGTGCCGCCGTGGCTGCTCACCTGCGTGGCGCCGGTGGGCAACACCGCGTAGACGCCGCCCATGGCAAAGGACGGCGCGGGCGGCGCAGCGCCCGCGGCCGCAACACCAGTCGCGACTCCCGCGTTGTACGCGTTCTGCGTCGCTGCTGCGGTATTCGCTGATCCGGCAGCGACGCCGGCGTTGTAAGCGTTCTGACTGGCTGCCGCGGTGTTGGCCGAGGCGACCGCCGCGCCCACCACAACCCCGGCGGCCGCGGCGCCCGCCGTGTTCCAGCCACCGCAGTTGTAGCACCCGGATCCGTAAACATTGACGGTCGTGGGCGGGTAGTACGGAGCGTGATATGCCGTTGCCGTGCCGTTCGGGCCCGAGTAGGTGGTGACCCCGGAGCCCTCGGCATGATATGCGGTCCCGCCATTCGCATTGGTGGCGGTAGTCCCTTCGCCTTCGTAATGAGTGGCGCTGCCGCCAGACTCGTTGTGCATGGTGGTCTCGCCGGAGCCTTGTACGTGCGAGGCCGAACCGCCGTACGCGTTGGTCGCGGTCGTGCCCTCGCCATAGGTATGCGTCTCGCTCGCGCCGTAACGGTCCGTGCGCGTGGTCGAGCCCGAGCCCGCGTTGTGAGTGGTCTCTCCGCCCCAGTTGTTGGCGTGTGTCCAGGCTGCCGTCGGACCGGCCCATGCCAGCGGTAGAGCGGCCAGTGTGCAGATGATGAGCTGCTTCATGATCGTCTCCCCGGGTGCTAGTGCGTGCTGGCCGACTTTTTCTTCGGCGGGGGCACGAAGGCCTGCGAGTTGCCCGAATCCGGCCGTGCGAACGCGATCTGCGCGGCACCTGGCGCTTTGGGCGCATCGAAGCCGTCGCTGGGTGCGTCGATGTCCAGTTTCCAATCGGAGAGCGCCAGCACGTGACGCAGCCGGTTGGGGTCTGTTTGATAAACGGCGTAGAGCCGACGTGGCAATTTGTCCTGCGCTCCGATCCAGGCTTGTACGAACACGTCGCCCGTGATGTAGGCGACCATGTCAGTCGTGATCCCATCAACAACAACCGACTGCCCGATGTAGAACGCCACCGTCAGACCGTTGGCCAGGTCCTTGTAGGGATCAGCTACCACCACATCGCTGAACGGGAAGTAGATCGCAGCCGAGTCGAAGGCGGCCTGAAGCGCCCCGTCCACGGTTGGCGGTGCGCTCGCAACGGCGATCAGATTCTCATGCGGCGAGAACGCCGTCATGGTCTTGCCGTTGTAGTAGAACTCCGACGGCGGCCCGTCGCCGACCGTGATGACCTTGAGCTTGTCCGGCCGCCGCAGGGTCACCTGCGATTTCGTGGAATAGATGAGTGGCGGCCCGAATCGGCTGGGGCTCTCGTAGGACACTACCGCCGTAAAGCTCATCGACTTCGCTGCCGCAAGCCGAGCGCACGCCGCCTTGAGAATGTCGATCGCGCGGGGCTCCAGTCCGATTGCCGCAGCTGGTACGGCGGAAGGGGCAACAGCCTGCTGCGATGACTGCGCCTGCGCACCCGCGCCACCGCAAATGACGACACACGTGAACAGTGCGAGGACGAAGAATCGGTTCCCGCGTGGCGCCTCGAGCAGTGCGCCGGTGGCGCGACGCGATCCCTGGACCCAGGTCATGTGAACCCTCCCTGATCGTCAAAATCCATTGTGGTTCAGGTCCCGCGGACGGATGCCGCGGTGGCCATTGCGAAGTACTGAATCACCGCGGCGTGGCAGTGTCTAGTGGGACTTTGGACTGACCTGACGAACGGCGGGTCGATGGCGCGGGAGGACCAAGGGCCGTCTTGGCGCGTCCTCGATCAACGCCGATTGCGGCACGCGAGCCGCTGATTCGCGGCGCTGAATTTTGGAATTATTGACCGGCCGTCAATGCGACGAAATCCGGATGGCCGCGCAGCGCTGCGAGATCCGGGTCGTTTCTCATCCAGCCATAATCCACGTAGCCATTGGCGATGCCTTGGCGTAGCGCCGTGATGGCGCGCTGCAGTTCCCCAACCCGCGCATATAGGCAGGCACAGTTGTAGAGCATCAGTGGGTCATCCGGGCTGATCTCAAGCGCTTTGTCACCTTCGTGAATCGCTTGTTCCTTCTTGCCTTTCTCCGCCAAAGCGACCGCATGCAGAATGCGTGCTCGAGAGTCGTCCGGGTTCTGCAACAGATAGTTTGGCAGGAGCTCCAACACCTGGTCCCGCGCCGCGCGCGCCTCCGCTGGGCGCTGCAGCGCATCGCAGGTCATCGCCAGATCCATATGCGCGGTAAAGAACGTAGGCTTGAGCTCGATGACGCGCCGGAATTGACGGTAGGCCGGTTCAAATTCGGCGTTGCTGAAATGGATGCGACCGAGCGTCCAGTGAGCTACGAAATCCTCTGAATCCAGCTCGATAGCCTTGCGGCTCGAGGCACTGGCCTCGGCAAGCTTGCCCCACAGGAAATACGACAATCCCATCGCCGTATAAGCCTCGGGCAGATTGCCGTCGTACATCAGAGCTTTGAATGAGAGCTCCTGCGCCTTGATACGGTAGTCCTCATCGCGCGCGAAGTACTGATAGCGCTGACCGTAGGCGCTGGAGCAGGCGGCATAGGCGGCAGCGAAGCGGGGATCGAGCTCGATGGCCTTCTCGAACAGCTGGATCGCGTATTCGACGCTGCGTTTACTCAGGCGGTAGAGGTAGTCCTGCCCACGCAAATACAGGTCGTACGCCTGAGCATTGCCTGTATGGCGCTTGGTCAGCGACACCTTTTCGGAGAACGACAGCTTGAGCTTCAGCGCCTCGACGATCTGCTGTGCGACCTGCTCCTGGATATCGAAAATATCGTCCATCTTGCCTTTGTAAGTATTGCCCCACAGCTGTCGGTTGGTCCGGACGTCAACCAGCTGCACCGTGATGCGGACCGAGTCCTGGAAGCGACGCACGCTCCCGCCGACGATGTAACGTGCGCCGAGTTCAGTGCCGATGGCGCCCACGTCGTGCTTGCGTTCCTTGAGCTTCTTGGTCTCCCAACGCGAGACCAGCTCGATCTCACTCACCATCGACAGCCGCGCTGTCAGCTCCTCGGTCAGCCCGTCACTGAAGTAATCGGTTTCCGGATCAGGGCTGATGTTGTCGAACGGCACGACCGCGAGCGCGCCCCGCTCGGCGGAGGCGGCGCCGTGGGCGGGCGTGCCCGATGCGGCAGCGGGAGCCGCTGGCTTGGCGACCTGGGGCGGGCTGACCGTGACGCCAACGCGCTCGAGCGAGCGCAGAATTGCCTTAACGCTCGCGTCCGCATCCGCGCCCTGGAAATGCTCGATGTGCTGAATGCCGGCGAGCTGATATTTCAGAGTCGGCGGGATCGTCGTCGGCTCAAGGTACACCGGGAGAATCGGGCCCTTGCGCTCGCTGACCAGCGTGACTTCCTTCGCGACGTTGGCCGAGTGAACGGAGGCGGGAGTGACGATCAACAGGAGGGCCTTCGTGCTCTCGAGCGCATTGACGATCTGCTCGCTCCAGAGCGACGCGGCATCGATAGCGCCTTGGTCTATCCAGAGTGACACGCCCGCCGCGCGCAGCTTCGCCGCCAATTCAAGGACGCGGTCTCGGTCGCCGCGCGAGTAACTGACGAACACCTCGGCCGACTGGTCCACGGACAGCTCTCAGGATGGAAACGCGGGTCGCGCGGTCAAGTTCTGCTCTTGTAAGGCAAGCGTACCACGAATCGATCCTTCGCTAAATCAACAGCTTAGCGACCGCCGGGCGCGGCCTTTGCCTGCGGAAGCGTGACATCTTGCGCTCGCTTATCGCGGCGGAGGCCCAGATACACGGGCTGGCGCAACTTTTGGTCGGCGGTCAATTCCTGGTAGGAAACCTGCGCGACCAGCTTCGGTTGGAGGTAGGTAACGCCGTGTGCGCGCGGTGGGTCCGCCAGCGCGGTCTTGCGGCTGACGAGAGGCCGAATTTGTTCGAAGAGCGAGCGGATGGTCTGTTCATCGAAGCCAGTGCCCACCTTGCCGACGTAGCGCAGCTCGCCTCTTACGTGGGCGCCGAGGAGCAAGGCGCCGAAATATTTTCGCGAGCGCCGTGGCTTGGTGTAACCCGCGATCACGAATTCATCTTCGCGGTGAATTTTCACCTTGAGCCATGATTTCGATCGCCTGCCGACGTAGCGAGACGAAAGGTCCTTGGCGACCAGGCCTTCGTAGCCTCTGCGACGCGCGGTCCTATACGCCGCCAGGCCATCGGCAGCGAGTCGATGTGACAGCTGCAGTACACCCTTTGCGATTACGAGTTTCTCAAGCACCGCGCGCCGTTCGGACAGCGGCCGGTCCCGCAAGTCTCTGCCATGGGCAAACAGGCAGTCAAAGACCGCATACCTGGGCTCGCCTTTGCTCTGTTGGAGCAACTGGAAGCGGGACACGCGCTTGCGATCGAAAACTACGACTTCCCCATCGAGGACCAGCATCGTGGGGCGCAAGCTTGCGATTGCGGCTGCGATGATCGGGAAACGGCCGGTGTTGTCCTTACCGTTCCGCGACAGAAGCTGTACGTGCCGACCGTCCTTGAAGGCCAAAATCCGGTCGCCGTCGTACTTCTCCTCGTATACCCAGCCCGGCCTGTCGAACGGCTCGGCGACTAGCGTCGCGAGCATCGGCCGTACGCGACGCCGAAAACGATGGCTTACCGTTCGCATTGGGGCACGCGCCAAATGGTCAACAGGATCGGGCCGCCTCACCGATCGTATTCGCGAATGTCGCCGTCGAGAAATTCGGTCCGAAATGGTGGCCCGCCCGAGGATTGGTCCGGCGGCCGGCCGAGGTACTGGCGGCGGAACGATCGCGGCGCCTGGCCGCGCATTTTTCTGAACAGTCGTGCGAAACGCGCCGGACTCTCAATTCCGACCTGATAGCCGACCTGGGCGACGGAAATGTCCGGCAGGAGCAGCAAATGACTGGCACGGGCCACGCGGCGCTGATTGATCTCATCGGTTAGGGATCTCTCGCCACACTTTTTCCAGCGACGGCGCAGCGTACGTTCTGACGTACCGCATTCCTTTGCCAGCGCCGCAATGGGCAGGCGCTCGTGGAGTCGCTGCTCGATCACGTTCACGACTCGCGCCATCAGCAATTCGTCGCTGTTCTGCTTCGTAGGTGCCACGGAAGATTGGGCCAGCGCCGCCACGATCTGGTCGACCAGCAGCGATGCAACGTCCGTATAGAAGGCGCTGTGCTGCTGGTTGCGCTCGTGATGTGACAACTTCAGCGCGTGCTCGAACAGCGGGAGCAGTTGCCATTGGCCAGACGCATGTGCCCTGTGACCCAGGATGAAATCCGCCATCGCCACTTGACTGACGCCGCGTCGCTCTGTTGACCAGGGTCCGGCGGACGATCTCGTCACGTTGAAGGCCAAGAAGTACAGACCGAGGTCACGCGATGTGAGCGAGCGGATCTCGTGGTAGATGCCCGGGTCGGCGATGAAGAGATCGCCTGCGCGCAGCGGATACAGAACGCCGTCGTGCTCGAATTCGCCTGATCCGGTGGCGACGATGCAGGGTTCGAAGAACGAATGGCGATGCACGCGATTGCGGTTGACCCGCTCGAACGAGACGTAGCGGGTCGCACTCATCGCGGCGTGGTAGATCGGGGTCCGGCCCATGGGGCCTGAGTATGTGAGTTGGCCGGATTTGTCAAGTTTATGACCGGCCCTTAACTTACGGCTTTGCGAGGCAATATCGCAGAATCACCGGGCTCGGCGCGGTGGGTGAGGACGGCATGATGGAAAGCTTGGCAAGGTCGTTGGCCGATATCAGCGAATGCTACATCCGGGACGGCTACTACCTCGCGCACTCGGTGTATGACGAGAAGACCCTGGGCGGGCTCGAGGAGGACTTCGACCGCATCGTTGCACAACTCGAGCACAGCGGCGAGAACGTCAATGCGCGCTGGCGCAGCGAGGGTATGGATGCGCTCGACGGCGGCTCATCCGTCGTCATTCACACGCACAACGTCCAGCGCTACTCGGCGCGCTGGCTGAATGCCCTCCAGGACGATCGATTCATATCGCCCGCGCAGGCACTTATCGGGCCCGATATCGTCCTGCACCACACCAAGCTCTTTCAGAAGCCGCCGCGCTTGGGAGCTCCGTTCCCCATTCACCAGGATTGGTGGTATTTCCCGACCAGGTACGACTCGATGATGGCGGCCATCATCTTTCTCACCGATGCCGATGACAGCTCTGGCGGGCTACGTGTCTATCCGGGATCGCACAAGCTCGGCCGCCTCGACAACTCGTCCGGCCTGCACTCGTCCGAGACTCTGAGTGGCTATCCCCTTAAGGGAGCCGCGCCGATCAACGCGCGACGCGGCGATGTCCTGTTCTTCAGCTATCTCACGTTGCACGGCTCGCTGCCCAATCGGTCGGCGCACCCGCGCAAGACAGTACTCGTGCAGCTCTACAGTGGCAGCGACTACGTGCTGGAGAACCGGGACGTGAACCATTGCGATGAGCAGCTGGTGCTATCCGGCTGGAACCACAATATGACCCGCGCGCTGGCGGCGAAATAGCGCCACCAAGTGGACAGCACGCGCCGCCGTCGGCGGCTCGCTACGGGACAATTGGCCCGTAACGCTGCTCGATCGCCTGCCGGCACTTCTGCAGGACTTCGTCTACAGTGGCGCCCGCGAACGCATCGAGCGGCAGCTCCCGGATCGTCGGTTCGTCGCCGTGGCCCGACGTGGCCGGTCCGTACTTCGGTGTCGTGCCCAGGCACTTGCCGATAAACCGCCCATCCGGAGACTTGGAAATGTCGAGCGTGAACCGGGCATCGCGCGTCTCGAGCTGGTAGCTTTTAATCGGTTGCATCGGCACACCTCACGGCCACTGTTCGCCACCCATTATCCACGTCGTTTCCGCCAAAAGCCCGGACGCCATCCCGGAATTGCATTGCGGGAACTCGGCAACAGGGCAATCGGTCACAGCTTGCCGGCACTTGTTAAAGTGCGCGGTCGCCGCCAGCTGAGCAGGAGCTTCGCCATCCCAATGAGACTACGGACTGGATTGAGTACGGTCACAGCGTTCGTCCTGCTGGCAGTGTCGCTAAGCGCCAGGAGTGCAGGCAGCGAGAACAGCGGCCCGATCACCACCGCAGAAATGGCGTCGTGGTGCGAGCCGTATCGAAAAGCCGTGATCAAGGGTGACACCGTTTCGATGCCGCCCGGCCCTTCCGGGGAGTTGTGCTACGGCGCATTTCTGGCCATACAGCAGTTGAGCGCGACCACCGTGACCGCGCCGACGGATTCCATCCTGCGGGTCTGCGCGCCCGCACAGGCGACGCCGCTCAGCTTCATCAAGGCGTTCATTGCCTATTCGGACGAACATCCTGATGTGGCGCGGGAGCGATTCGCGGGCATCGTACTGAAAGCGTTGTGGGCCGCCTATCCCTGCGCCCCCAGCGAACTGCCGAAGAAGTAGTGCGCCGCGGATTGTCCTCGCCGCATGTCGGTGCGACTGCGAAGCGCCGTCAGGCGGTCGCTCTTGCGATGCGCACCATCGCCGCCAGGCTCCGCTCGACGTCCTCGTCGGTCGTGGCCCAGCTGCTGACGCTAATCCGCATCGCGGTGTGATCCTGCCAGACAGTTCCGCCGCACCAGCAAGTACCGTCCTCCTGAAGCCGTGCGATCACTGCGCGCGTTTGCGCTGCGCCGCCGAAACTGACCAGCACTTGGTTGAGCACAACGTCGTTAAGCACCGAGTAGCCAGCCGCGCGCAGTCCGTCGGCAAAGCGCTGCGCCTGCCGGCAGTTGCGTTCCACGAGCTCTGCGAGCCCCGCCCGGCCGAGTGACCGCAGCGCGGCCCAGACTTCCACGCCGCGCGCGCGCCGCGACAGCTCGGGCGTGAAGTCACACGGATTGCGGTGCGTGCTTTCGGTCGGCAAATATTCGGCAGTAATCGCCATTGCCGCCTGCAGGGCGTGCGGGTCGCGCGCGAACGCGAGCCCACTGTCAAAGGGGACGTTGAGCCACTTGTGAGCGTCGGTAGCCCAGGAATCCGCCTGATCGAGACCGCGCGTCAGGTGCTGCCGGCCGGGTGAGGCCGCGGCCCAGAGCCCAAAAGCCCCATCGACGTGCACCCAGGCTCCTTGCGCGTGTGCGCGCTCGATGATCGCCTCGAGTGGATCGAATGAGCCGGTATTCACGTTGCCGGCCTGAGCGCAAACGATCGTCGGCCCGATCATCTTTGGCAACGCATCCGGTCGCATGCGGCCCTGCCCGTCCACTGCCACGCGCACGACGCGAGCGCGACCTAGACCCAGCATGCCGAGCGACTTGAATAACGTGGGATGGGCTTCCGCGCCCGCAATAACGGTGATCGCTGGGGCACCAAATAGCCCGTCCGCCTCGACGTTCCAGCCGGCTCGTGCCAGAACCGTGTGGCGGGCAGCGGCGAGGGCGGTGAAGTTAGCCACGGTCGCCCCGGTCACGAAACCGCCGCCGCTCGTGGATGGCAGGCCGAACAGATCACGCAGCCAGCGCAGTGCCACCTCCTCCAGGCGCGATACCCCGGGCGTCACCTGATACAGCGCCGCGTTCTGGTCCCAGGCGGTCGCGAGCCAGTTCGCAGCGACGGTGACCGGCAACGAGCCACCGGCGACAAAGCCAAAGAAGCGCGGGCCCGCGATGCCGATCGTCGCCGGGGAGACCAGTCGGTCCAGAAGAGCGAGCGTCTCGCCAGCGTCGCTGGCGCGCTCGGGCAGCGGCTGGTCGAGCGCACTGAGTGCGGCGACTGCCGGCGCTGACGGAGCGACTGACCTGGCGTTCAGCCCTTCCAGATACGCGACCGCGCGGCGCGCGGCGTCTTCGAGTACTTCCCGCATCGGTGATGCTCCAGCGTGGGCGCCCGCACGGACCGCCAATCGATCCCTCGCAGCGGCGCGCTGCGGCTCATCGACTCCGGACTGGCCGGTCCTCGCTACCAGGGTGAGCGAGGAGCAATCTACCCGCTCGGCCCAGGGCGGCGAAAGGCGCGCGTAGGCCTGGGTTGCGGCGATGCCCGTATGCTTGACCGCCGGTCCCGCGGCGCGGCAGCATTTCACTTCAAGCATTACCGGCTCGCGCCGACCGCTGGCGAATCCTAATCAGCGCGATGGTCGACGCCGCACTGGAGCCGACACGAAGAAACTCGACACCCGCTCGGCTCTGCGGCTGGCGCTGACGGCCATCCTTCTGCCGCTGGTGGCGCTGATTGGTCTGCAGGCCTATCAGGCGTATTGGCGCGCGCCGCAATTTACCCTCGACCGCAAGTGGGTCGACCACAGCTTCGAGGTTATCTTCGCCGCGCAGGCCGTTTGGGTGACGGTCCAGCGCGCGCAGAGTGGCGAGCGTGGTTACCTGCTGACAGCTGATCCGCGCCTGCGCGCCGAGTACGAGCGTGGAATCGCCGGTATTAGGCCGCGGGTTGAGCAGTTGCGAGCGCTGACCGCGGACAATCCCGAACAGCAGCGGCGCCTGGCGGAACTCGCGACTCTGGTTGACAAGCAGTCGGCGCAGCTCAAGGACGCGTTGGATGCGAACGAGCGCGGCGGCCTGAGCGCTGCGGTGCCGTTGGTTCGCCACGACGCCGACGTCGATGACTTCGGGGCGATCCACGATTTGTTGCGCAATGTCATTGGCTCCGAGCGCGAGCTGCTGGCGCGTCGCGTAACCAAAATGGCGAGCGATGAGCGGCGCATGGCGTACACGGCGCTGGCGGGCGGCGAGCTGGCGTTGGCGCTGGCGGTGCTCGGGGTCGTGCTGACGGTATCGGCGTTCCGCCATGCGCGCGCGCTGGAATCCGAGCGTCGGGATCTGGAACGGCGCATGTGGCAGCAGGAGCGGCATACGCAGACGGTGCTGGCGCAGACCCAGAAGATGGAGGCGCTGGGGCAGCTGACCGGGGGCGTCGCCCACGACTTCAACAACGTGCTGCATGTCATTCGCAACGCCGTTGCCGTCATGGAGCGGCGCACGAATATATCGGAAGCAGAGCGTAAGCAGTATCTGGAAATGATTCGGCGCAACGCCGATCGCGCGGCCATGACTACCGCGCGCCTGTTGGCCTTCTCGCGCGAGCAGGCCCTGGATCCGGAGGCGCTCGATCTGAACGCGCTGATCGCGGGGCTCGACAATCTGCTGCGCCATGTGCTGGGCGCGTCGGTCCGGGTCGAGACCACGCTGGCTGGCGGGTTGTGGTCCGTGTGCGCGGATCGCAATCAGCTCGAAACCGCGCTCATCAATCTTACAGTCAACGCTCGCGATGCCATGCCGGAAGGCGGCACGTTGACGATTGCGACCTCAAATGAGGTTCTCGACCAGGACTACGCGCAGCGCGAGCCGGAAGTACGCGTCGGCCAGTATGCGCTGATTACGGTCGCCGATACCGGCACCGGAATGTCCGAGGACGTCCTCGCCAGAGCGTTCGACCCGTTCTTTACCACCAAGGAAGTCGGTCGCGGCACCGGCCTCGGGCTGTCGCAGGTGTTCGGCTTCGTGCAGCAGTCGGAAGGGCACATCAAGATTCACAGCGAGCTCGGCCGGGGCACTACGGTTAAGCTCTATCTGCCACGCTTGAGCAGCGGGCAGCTGGCGGCCTCGGGCGCGCCGGCGACGACCGCAGCGGCGGCCGTCGGCTAATTTCAGGGTGCGAGTCGCCGACCTGGGGGCGCGCTGCGGCACGCGCGTGCGACCGCCTCCGTGCGAGGATGGTGCCGCCTCGCCGGGCAGGCTCAACAGCGGGCGAACTGGGTCTAGCGATCATGGCGGCGGTCGATGCAAATTCCGAGGCCAGGGTTCGCCAGCGGCTGGACGAGCTCTACCGCACCGATTCGCGGGCGATCCTGGCGACGTTAATTCGCCTCCTGGGCGACTTTGATGTCGCGGAAGAAGCGCTGCATGACGCGTTTCGGACGGCGCTCGAGCAGTGGGCCCGTACCGGGATACCGGATAATCCGCGCGCTTGGCTGATCTCGGCAGGACGGTTCAAGGCGATCGACGGCATCCGCCGCCGTGCCCGCTTCGATACGCTCGATGAGGCCGCCCATGATGCCCCTGCCGAAGACGCGCCTCCCACAGACCCCGAGGTGGTGGAGGACGACCGGCTGCGGCTTATCTTTACCTGCTGCCACCCGGCACTGGCGCCCGACGCGCAGGTCGCGCTGACGCTGCGCGAGGTCTGCGGCCTGACCACCGAGCAGATCGCCGCCGCATTTTTGATTGCGACTCCCACGCTGGCGCAGCGCATCGTTCGGGCCAAGGCCAAGATCCGCGACGCGGCGATACCGTATGAGGTGCCGCAGGCCCGCGAGCTGCCCGAGCGGCTGGAGTCGGTGCTGCGGGTGGTCTATCTCATCTTTAATGAAGGCTACGTCGCAAGTTCAGGCGCTTCGCTGACGCACGCCGACCTCGCGGCTGAGGCGATCCGACTGGCGCGGCTCCTGGTTCAACTGCAGCCGGACCCTGAGTCGATGGGACTCCTGGCTCTCATGCTGCTGCACGACGCGCGGCGTCTGGCGCGCACTGACGCAGCGGGAGAGCTCATCCTGCTGGAAGATCAGGACCGCACGCTGTGGCAGCAGACGCAGATCCGGGAAGGGGCCGCTTTGGTTGAGCGCGCGCTCGGGTCGCGCCAGTTCGGCAGCTACACGCTGCAAGCGGCTATTGCGGCCGTGCACGCGCAGGCGCCATCGGTGGCTGCGACGGACTGGCCGCAGATCGTGGGCCTCTACGATGCAATCCTGCGGCTTGAGCCGTCGCCGATCGTGGCCCTCAATCGCGCAGTGGCGGTCGCGATGCGCGACGGGCCTGATGCGGGGATTGCACTTATCGAGGAGATACTCGGGCGCGGTGAGCTCAAGGATTACCGGCTCGCCCATGCCGCGCGCGCGGATCTGTACCGGCGTCTGGGGCGCAGGGCTGAAGCGCGCGCGGCATACCAGCGGGCACTCGCGCTCACCCAACAGGCCGCCGAGCAGCGCTTTCTACGACGCCGGTTGGCAGAACTTGGAGAGCCGGATCAAAGCTGATCCCGGATAGTCGCCGGGTGCGC
>Ga0187780_10000933_pt1 | contig 21746 bp, 26 predicted proteins | sample 1015_Q2_SP10_20__FD_132429 | JGI IMG/M metagenome (GOLD analysis project Ga0187780, IMG submission 132429) | Tropical peat soil microbial communities from peatlands in Department of Meta, Colombia - 1015_Q2_SP10_20_MG | ecosystem: Environmental > Terrestrial > Soil > Wetlands > Peat | place... | reverse complement strand
GCATACGTTAAAGCTGCTCTCGCTCAGGGTCTTGATTCAGCAAACGTCGGAAGCTACTGGACGGCGGTTTCAGCCAGTTTCATGTGGGCGGTTTGGGCTTATTTTGGTTTTTTCCTTATGTGGGGAACGATTGCATCAACAGCATTCGTGTCGGGCGAAGTGAAAAACCCCAGAATCAACCTGCCCAAGGTTTTGGAAATCGGATCGCTAATCACTATTGTCGTTCTTGTGGGTATCGCATGGATTTCCGCATTGGCTGCGTCAGCAGTAGGTCAAACGATGTTGGCCAATGGTGATAAGTGGAGCTTCCTTGAGGCATACTCGTTCCTAACATTTTCTGCAAGTTTATCACAAGCACATCTTCCGCCAATTCGTATGTTTGTTCGCATTTTGGCCATGATGACGGCGCAGGGTTTGGGATTGGGCTCGTTCAATTCGATTCTGTTCATATTCCCATTGTTGCTTGCAGCTAACGAAATCATAGCTTTGCTACTTGTGGGCTCAAGACTCGTTTTCGCGATGTCATTCGACAGGGTCTTTCCTGAACTTTTCACGAAGCTGAACAGACATAATGTGCCCATTTATTCAGTAGCAGTCATTGCAATTCTCGGGGGAGTAGCGGGCTTGGGATGCAGTGGAGTTTGCATCGCCGCTCTAGGTGGAAGCTGGAACCCCGGTGGATTCATCGGTTCGATCATGGACGCGTTCTTTTCGTGGGGCGTCGTATCCGTCGACCTTCTGACGGTGATCTTTCTTGCTTTCTTTTCCTGCGCAGTCCTATTTTTCCCGTATAGGCGACAGGATATCTATAGAAGTGCATATTTCAAACCGGGCGGGAAACTTGGCGTTGCATCAATTGGCCTTGCGGGCATTGTAGCCAACTTGATTATCGGATGGGAAGTACTCACTTCACCTTTTGATTATGCCTCGGGGCCAACACAGCTCATCCTTGAACTCAATCTTCTCTTCATCCTAGTAGGAGTGGCAATCTATGCCTATTACAAATGTGGACATGGGAAAAGTATTGATTACGCACGAATTTTCTCGGAGGTACCTCCCGAGTAGATTCCCCAAATGGTATGCCGGATTCGAACTGGCAGCTGCTTTCAGACAAAACATACGGCTTGCTTATGTAGGAATATATGGGCCCCAGCTACATGAGGCCCACTCTTCTCGCATAGGTTGGGAAGTCTTCCAGTGTATGACTGAGTGGATTATGCGCTGTGCACGTAGATAGCGTATGCGGCATATCGATATGCAGGTTCAGCCTGTACCCATAATGCATCTGCGATTATTTCACTATTCGACATAATTGGTGGGCCGGACCGGATTCGAACCGGCGACCTTTGCCGTGTAAGGGCAACATTACAGCCGGACGTTAGTCCTCTAACCAGGCTGAACTACCGGCCCACGCCGCGACTCTTCATTCTACGGTTTAATCTGTCTTGTTGATCGTTCAGATAACGGTTGATTTCCAGGTAAACCAGACGAGCATCCATCAACATCGATGAGGTTGGAGGAACCGTTTTATAGATTACTAATGGTACACCGCGATGAAGGAAACTTGGCGGTCAAAGAACCCGTTGTGTACGTAGACGGCGAATGGACCCCGAAATCTCGCGCCTCGATCTCTGTTTTCGATCATGGTCTGCTGTATGGCGACGGAGTCTTCGAGGGGATCAGGGTCTATGATGGAGTAATATTCCAATTCAAAGAGCACTTGGATCGTCTCTACAGCTCCGCCAAATCAATCAAGCTGCATATCCCGCTTCCGCCAGAAGAGATGACGAGGGCGATTGTTGAAACGATCAAGCGAAACAGGTTGAAAGACGCGTATATTCGCCTCGTAGTTACTCGCGGTCTCGGCGACCTAGGAGTCGACCCTCGTAAATGCCGCAAGTCGTCGCTCATAATCATAGCAGAAGCCGTAGACCCTTCGTATGGCGTAATTGCGAAACAACGCGGAATCACAGCGATCATCTCATCTGTACGCCGTGACCCAGTTGACGCCACGTCACACGAGATCAAGTCGCTCAACTACCTTAACAGCGTCATGGCCAAGCTAGAAGCGGTTGACGTAGGTGCGGACGATGCTCTTATGCTCGATAGGAGCGGTTTCGTCTCAGAAGCGACGACGACAAACCTCTTTCTGGTCAAGAATGAGGAAGTGTTCACTCCGCCATCTTCAGCGGGAATTCTACCGGGAGTAACTAGAAAAAGAACAATCAAACTTGTACGGGACCTTAACTACAACATGATGGAAAGGGCACTGACACCATACGACGTGACGAACGCTGACGAAGCGTTCCTCACCGGAACGCTTGCAGAGATTGTGCCATTAGTTAAAGTGAAGGGGATAGAAATCGGTGATGGTGAACCAGGCTTGATCACTCATCAAATCATGGACGCATTCGTCACTATCCGATCAGACCCCAAAGAAGGGCTTCCAGTATACGAGGAATCACAGCGAGCCGTCAGCAGGCGATAATCAAACCCCAGTCACTTGATTGCGTTCTCCAGCGAATCAGCCAGCTCGGCAAGATTACTAAATTCGTAATCCGCCTTGTAACCTACAGGCGCCTTCTCATGCCTTCGGTTAATCCAAGCGGTTTCGAAGCCTAACTGTTTCGCCGGTGGGATGTCATAACGGAATCCTGATGAAACGTGCAGAACCTCAGCTGATTTGAGTTTTAGCTTCTGAAGGGCCAGCTGGAAAGGTCTGATGCTCGGCTTGTATGATCGAGCTTCTTGAGCGGTGACCGTCGCATTAAATTTCACTCCAAGCTTAGCCTTTGTTCTTGCGATGATGTCCCTATCGATGTTCGAAATTATACACAGCTTTCTCGTTTTACCCAGCTTAACTAGAGATGTCTCGGTATCTGGGAAGACTGGCCAACTAGGAACTGATTCCGCTAGCCGTTCACCGTCGCGATTACTGTATGGCAAGTGGAACTGAGCAAACGTTTCTTTCAGGCTGAGAGCGAGAATTTCACGGTATCTTCGGTACGTACTTTGGATTAGATCGAATTCAAGATCTTCCCTCACTCTGTAAAGTTGATCGATGTCCCCGCTGATGCCCTTGTCCTCCAAGATAATTCTAAGTGTGTTCTTGATCCCAGATTCCCAATCAACCAAAGTACCATAACAATCGAAAGTCAGACAGCGGAATTCCTGATCCATGACGACAGCTACCTCCCTGAAGGCCCCAGAGAAGGTCTTAGCATTAAAATGCGATTATGGTCGCACTAAATGACCAATTTTCCCCTCGTTATCATGACGATTTGTCAGAATCCAAAATAGCATGCCCACTCAATTTTCGAACGGAAGCAATGCTGCCGAAGCAATTGATCAGTCATTGTCTTTCACGTGAGTTTGCCTCTCCCACTTGACCGGTTTTCCCGTACGACAGTCAATCACCAACTCGAATGGATGACTTGTAGTTGAAGTGATTGAAAATACACCTGACACATACCATTTCTTATTCTTCAGTTCATATTTGGTAACATCAAGAAATTTCAACTGGATCCCCTTCGTCTCCGTTTTGATGTATTCCCTAACGATTCGCCTGACCTCATATGGACTTAAATCCGGTCTGAAGACGTAATACGCACGATAACCGATTAAGAGAACAGAGATCAAGCAAACACCGATCACGAAACCTTTCCGGAGATCACTCAAACTAGTAAAAAGACTCACAGCCCCGGCTACGAATGCGATTATGACTAAGATCGATTCAAGCAACCGTGCTGATCTGTTAAGATATTTTTCCAACATTGCCAGAGACTAATTCTGGCTAAGAAGAAATAGATTGCAAGGACCAAAAGATACTGAGAGTGGTATGCCGAATACTATTGATCAGTTCATGTGACAGCACATAATTGATGAGGGATTAGATTATTAGACCCACTTTCGTTAGTCGGTTCTGAAAATGGAATGAGGAACAAGAAACGCATGCATTCTATCTGTAAAGCCATGAGTAGGCAGTGGTACGGTGGTATTCTCTCTTATGCCGCCGCGAGCTTGCTCGTCGATCCTAAGACTGAAAAGTAGAGAGGAATAGTATAGAAGAAAGCAAGGAATGAACGCGGTAACGCGAACATTCCTCCTCCCCGTTTTTCGACGTCAACACTATGACCTAAGCGTAGATAGGTCAGTATAACGAGCTATCGCACTTGACACACCATTGGATGCCTGACGGATTCGCAACTCCGCAGTTCATACAGACCCGCATCGAAGTTGTTTGACGTTGCAGCGTTGGGTCCCACCCGCAATAAGGGCATGGTGTACGATCAGAATATTTGGCGCATTTGTCACAGAATGGCATCGCCTAAGCTCACTATCGATCATTCTACAATCATACAGCAAGCTTTAGGTTTATGACCCTGAATAGAAATTTCGCTACGTGTCCAACCGAAAGATCGCAATACGCAAATACCGGTTCATCGTTCAGTCCGATGTGGGAAATGTACGTCGCAGCAGCTTTCCTCACAATTCTCTCTGCCATATTCGTTGCAGAGCTAACTGACAAGGACGCGATACTGCTAATCACTCTGGCCACGAAAATCAGGCCACTGGCCGTTTTCGTTTCGGGTGCAACCGCCTTCACGATCACAACCGCAATCATCGTGACGGTGGGACAGTTACTGATTAGCATTCTTCCTCTGACTTGGATTACCCTGTCGGGAGCCGCAATAATGATTAGCTATGCTGTCTGGGGACTATCGAAGGCAAGAAGTAAACAGGCAAAACGCGACAGAGTTGAGAAAGACGAAAAGCGATTACTCTCCCACTCCACCCAAAAGCGATTCTGGTCGATTGTTATGGGAGTAGTGCCGATGCTTGTTCTGCTTGACCTAGCAGGTGATGCTACTGAGATCCTAACAATTGTTTTCGTAGCACAGTATCAAGACGCATTGCTTGTTTTCGTTGGAACACTAACCGCACTCCTAGGTGCAACTGCTCTTGAAACTGCGTTAGGAAACCAATTGAGCAAATACCTTTCTTTGAAGAAAATTCAGCTCTTTTCGCCCATCGTCTTCCTAATTGTGGGCGTAGCAGCCATCATAACAACACTATTCTAGTTAGAAACTGGTCTGAGCATGAATCCATACGAAAACTAGGTTACCAAACCTACAAGAGGAACATTCATTTTACTCCATCATCACGGAGACTCACATGGCAACCAGACGAGTCGCCGTTGTTACACTTGTCCAGAAGGAAGATGAGAGCCCGCAAACTGTAGCAGTACTGGAGAAGCAAATCAGGCAGGCAATAAGCTCAAGCATTCTAGCCAAAACATGGAAGATCGATCATGTCGCATTCTTAGACGACACTATGACAAGTCAAGAGAACATCGAGTCATGATAACACCGTTGTGATGAAACCGAACGTACCAGTCGAATTCTAACACCACTGAACTCAGCCCAGCCAGGGTTCTGTCAAGTTGTCGGTAGTTACCTGGTTTTCTGCTGTGAAAATCCGTGTGTCTAGTCAAGATTTCTCAAGAATGTGAAGCAGGTTGGGTGGGAGGCTTCCAGACGATTGCTAGTATTCCGCCAACAATACCTAGGATGAGGCCGATACCTAAACCAGTCATCATCCCGAATGTACTGGACGCGGAGAAGATGACGATGAGTATTCCCCAAGTCGTGTGCTGATAAGGGTGACTATGAAGCATTAGAGCGCTTATGATCACAATTATACCAAAGAGTACGGTCAGCAGCCCCGTGAAACCGAATCCGATCCCAAGTCCCCTCATCATTCCATATCCGTATCCGTAACCATTCATCATGCCTCCGAATCCATAACCTCCGCGATTTCCAATGAAAGAACCCATCATGGTGACAATTCCCCCGCGAAGCGTGATCAAGATGCCAGCGATAACCGAAAGTGCGAACGCTGCAGTCGGCTTGTCAGACGCCAAAATCTCACACTCCAGACGGTTGACTTACGGTCGATATAAGTGAAACTCATTATCATTTAGCCAAGAATCAGAACGTAGACTCCCACCGCCGCAACAACTAGCCCGACGAGCGCGTCATTATACTTTGACGGAAGCTTCTCAACAGCTCGACTGAACAAGATCGAGAACGCGATCACTAGCAGAAGATCGATCAGTATAGAGCTAACTGCGAAGACAATCATGGTGCGAACCATCGTGATAAACCCAAGTGGAGCAGCGACTAGGAGGATTGGTAGAATGCTGAGGTCAGGGGACAAAGCTGCTCCAAGAACCGCGAAATAGCCAGTGGACCTAGTCAGACTCGATCCCTCACGACTCGCAGACTGCCCGTTTTTCGTCCTAAGAGAGTTGACGGTAACATACAGCCCTGTAATCACCATAATCAAGCCGATTGCTTGAGTGAAGTATCCTGTGAGGAAGGCGGGAAATTCGCTCGTTAATACAACAATCGTAAGCCCGAGAAGGACTGAGAGCGACACATGCCCAAGCGCTGATACTAACGTGACGCTTGTTAGTCTGCGGAACGTCCAGCTTGCGCTCCTGCCAAGGACTACTAAAGTGGCCCAATGGTCAGGGGCTGACATGTGCAATACCCCCACAAGAGCCGCAGCGATGAATAGGGATTCTGCCCTGACCAAAAGAAGATTACCTACTCGCCCTTTGATCGCTGTATCTCCACATAAATGCGTTCAATGTATCGAACAGGTTGAATTCAGGGAAAGAACAGGTGGATAACACTAATACAGAACGCATCACAAGAAAATGCGTGACGTTAGCTTGGGGCTTGCAAAGATCAAACGGTCCACTAAGATTAGACTAGTGATCGTTCCATCTTTGCTGTTCCTGATTTCACTGATCTTTGGCCTCGTACACCATTTCACCCGTAATGTTTGGGCAGGGCTTCTGTTCTACTATTTTGCCGTGTTCGGGGTCGTGGCAGGATTCATTGAATTGCTCCTTATAGCGTTCCAAGACTAGAATCTCAACACTATGAGACGATAACCCTAATACAAAATGTGACTGTTAGAGATTCTGAGTAGTTCGCTATGGCTATCTCTATGTACTCTGTCGCTTTAGTTCTTGGTTTGTTCTTTTGGTTTTATGTCACGATGCGGATCAAAGGATCGATTGAACGCCGCCTTACCAACTTTGGTGAACTGCTCATCTTCGTCTTTTACGTAGCGGGCTTAGTTGGTGTCTTGGTTGTTGTCTCGCGCTTTGTGACAACGTAATTCCTAGAGAACCCTCGCTTCGGCTCTGTCACGTCTGTGTTTGATCTCAAGTACCAGAAATCGTTTTGGTGATGATCACCCAGGATACATTGCTGTAAGCGCAGCGGAAAAAATGCGGAGAAGCTCTTAGTCGCGCTTATTACGACAGGTTGCCCAGTTTAACTCGCCATAGTCAGTATTCAGACAGAACGCGCGGAGAGAATAAGACCCATCACGAAAAATGTGTGCATCAATTGCAGGAAAGTGGTGTCACCAGAATCAAGGTTCTGTGACAGTTGCTGTAAGCCGTAAAGCTAGGTTCTAACCACCAATCAGCCGACAGTTAACAAACTAGGCCCCATCGGTTTGCACATGTAACCATGTTTCGATTCGTGAAAAACAGGGGAACCAGTAAGAGCGAGACGCGCCTTAATTGCCCCTAGAAGTGGAAAACATGAAAGCATTAACGACAAGCACTCCGTTGGCCAATAGACTTGTGAGGTGTTGTGTCGGTTCAACTTTCGTTGGCTGCGTCAGCGCAATTATCGTGTACGCGTTTCATGGCTGGACTTGGCCTTCGGAGATTAATGGGATTGCACTAAACCTGCCCGAATTCGTAGCCGTAGTGGTATTGGTCACGATGGTCCTCGGCGTATGCATTGACTATTGGAGATGGTGACATTGGATTGCCGTTTCAACTATACCGGAATACGAGTTCGCAACATGGAAGAATCTTTGAGATTCTACACGCAAGTGTTAGGCATGATCGTAACGGAGCCTCTCCAGAAGACTCCACCAACCAAAGGCAGTGTGGTTACGCTCAGGAGCCAAAACTCACAGCAACTTTTGGAACTCAATCATTACGAAGAAGATAGCCCATTCAACTCGCCCTACATCAATGGTGAAGAACTCGATCACCTAGCGTTCGATGTTCAAGACTTGGAATGCGCAGTGAGAGAGCTCAAACGACAGGGAATTGAAGTTGTGGTGGAACCATACGCGATCGGTCGATCGATAGGATGGAAAGAAGCCTATGTAAAGGATCCAAACGGCATCTGGATAGAACTTCTACAACGAAAATAGGGCGATTTTGATAATCTAACAATTATTATTTCTTAGTTGCAGTCTGACATCGAATTGTTACACCCTTAGAATCCGAGATGACCAAACGGAGACGTGACAGAACTAGCGTGAGGGTTCTGTCAAGTCTGCGTCGGTTCTCCTCGCTCTTTTTGGTTGTCAATTTTCGTCGGTTCTGAGTTGTCTTGCATAGTACCGTTTCTCCACCTGTCGAATAGGTAGGAGAAGATTGCCGCGTCAAAGATCAGCACCAGACCGAAGAAAAATACCTGATTGTTACCTAACGGACTCGATGCTCTCCAGATTCTTTGTAGAAAATCAAGAACCCATAAGATCACGAAGGGAAGCAAAGCTTTGATGTACGTCGAACGAAAAGGCAACTTGTTAAACGTAACTACAAACACGAGACCACCAACCGCGCCCAAAATTGATGTAAAACATAGTACGACTGCTACCAGCACGATGGGTGCAACTACAAGCACTATACTCAGACTGACAGTAGGAAACGCTGAGTTCTCCAAAACAAACAGCAGGTTAGTGACAATGAAAAAGAGAGCAAGAGGCAAGCTAGATACGATTCCACTTTTCACAGCGGCTTTACTCTCTCTTCTCATCGCTCTGACCTCGTTTCTTGTTTGGCTAGGATTATGATGGTTATTGTTTAGGGCCGCCTCCGATATCAATAGGTACTGCGTATGGCGATGAAGCGGTTCATGTTCTCAATAACGGAAGAGATGGAAAAGGCACTTGAGAAAGAACGCAAAAAAAGAATGCTGGGCACAATCCCAGAAGCAGCTAGAGTGATTCTGGGAGAGTACCTAGCGAAGAACTTAGAGTGACTACCGAAGATCGTCGCAGCATTCCTCTGCGAGTTGGTGTAAAAGCGGGATTATGTGTGGGTCCTTTCTGGGCTTTAGCAAACATCCTATCTAGTCTGGCGCTGCGTAACTTTGACTTTCGGACAACAACGATTTACGTTGGCCATATTCGAACTCCAATGGTCATCTTTGTGATAGCCATTGCAGTGGAGGGCGCAGTCATATTTGCGTTGGTCGGTTTGTGCTTCGTTAGGTTCAGAGAACATGTTCCAGGTTATACAATGATCGAGAAAGGAATGTGGTCTATGCTGATTCTCTGGGCGTTTCTGGAGTCTGGAGTGATTTTGCTAGGAGGACTTCCAATCGAAACTCTGTTACCTGATGCAATGCTTAGGATAATATCAAATGCGGCGGCAGGGTCAGTTCTAGGCTATTTAGTCCAGAAATTCGCTAAATGAGCCGCGAGTTAACATCCAAATCGCGTCGCGATCGCTTTCTTCGATGAGCTTTCAAGTTAACAGAACCCAGGTGAGTAGCATTTATATCGGGGTGTTACTTCAGGTAACAAAAAAGGGTGAGCTTGATTGGTCTGGACATTCATCAAGACTACGCTTCTCGTAGGAATACTAACAGGCATTCTATTCGCCATAACCTACCTGTTAGGCTTCGATCCAATAACCGCCCTTGTGTTCGCGGGACTGATGAATTTCATCATTTACCTATTCAGCGATAGAATCGTTCTCAAGATGGGAAGGGCAAGAACCGTTACCGAGGATGAAGCACCCCAAGTTTACGGCGCTTTGAGGCGACTGACCGCGGCTTCAGGAACTGCCATGCCGAAGGTGGCACTTGTCGACAGCCCGATCCCCAACGCCTTCGCGACAGGAAGGAGCCCGAACAAGGCAACCGTCGCGGTCCACACGGGACTCCTTAGCTTGGTCAACGATGATGAATTAGAAGCTGTACTTGCTCACGAGTTAACCCATGTTAGAAACTGGGACACGTTGACGGCAACCATCGCAGCCACAGTTGCTGGAGCAATCACATACCTCGCCCAATGGGGATGGTTCCTCGGTGGAGCGTACGGTTACAGTGGTGGCAGTCGGAGGAGCAATAATGGCGGGAACATCATCAGCCTACTGCTCATGATGGTCCTAGCACCCTTGGCCGCCATGCTCGTCCAAATGGCCGTCTCACGCACGCGGGAATACGCAGCTGACGAAGGAGGAGCCAAATTATCTGGCAAACCGCAAGCCCTAGCTAGCGCCTTGCAGAAAATCGACTCCTGGAATAAGCACAGAATACCCCCAGGAGCAACCAGCAAAAACCCCGGCATTTCATCACTCTATATCATCAACCCGTTCAAGGGCTCACTAATGATGGAACTGTTCTCTACTCACCCAGCGACCGAAAAGAGAATCGCCCGACTAGAAAACATAGCCGCCAGTATGGGATACGGCCGCTTCTACCGTTAGAACTCATCAAGCAAAGCAACGACACGTACAGGTGAAACAGCAGCCTTCAATCGGAACGGAAGCACCAGTAGACGAAAACGACTCCGATCAATCTCCCCTAGATTACAAACATCCTCGATAACTAACATTTCGTTTCGTAATAGTGCCTTATGAGAATGCATTGACCCGGCAGCGTCGATACTAGGGCAATCTACAGCCACTCCAGCGATTCTCTTGATCAACAGATACTCGATTGCGTTCCTGCTGAGGCCTGGAAACGGCGTTTTGCGTTTCGTTGATCTCTCTTCCCAACTTGTGTGTAGAAGGACCAGTTCACCTTCGCGAACTGAGAGGCCGGCTGCCTCTTCTGCTCCTTCCAAATCCTCGTCATCAATCTCCCCCATTTCTTTACTCGAGACGTCAAGCAACACAGCGCTGCTCACAAAGCTCTCAACCAGGATCTGGCCGATGGTTCTTCCGGTTCGGAATATGAAAGCGGGCGCTTCGACTCGAGTAAATGACGTTCGCGGATGAGTCTGGAACCGCACAAGGGGCATTCTTCCCTGTATTACACGGGAAACGTCCACGATCCGCAAGGATTAGCACTAGCCTCAGATGAATGCAGGAACTGTTTTTAGCATTCGGACCCTAGCTCAGATTAGAAGTCGAGAGGGAAATAATGCAAACCACCACTCCCCCTGGTCAATCGTTTGCCAGACGCTGGGCAATATACGCTGCGTTCGGTGCTCCATCGCTCGACCTAAAGACATGGCGACTGAGCACGAAAGGGTTGGTTGAGAAACCGTTGATCATGAGCTTTACTGAATTGGAGGGGTTGCCTCAAGTGAAATTGACCAGAGACTTTCATTGTGTGACCACCTGGAGCATTAAAGACGTAGTTTGGGAGGGCATCTCATTCCGAGAACTGGCGAAACTTACTTCCGTCAAAAAGGAGGCGAATTGGGTGATGTTTCGTTGCGCGGATGGATACACAGCACCGGTACCGTTAGAAGATGCAATGGTAGAAGACTCACTCATCGCGGTGAAGATGAATAGTAAACCTATCCCGATCGAACAGGGATTCCCAGCGAGACCGTTTATTCCCCACTTGTACGGTTGGAAAAGCGCCAAATGGCTAACGGCCATCGAGTTTCTTCCCCAATACGAAGATGGATACTGGGAAATGTACGGATATCATGAACGGGGGAACGTATGGGATCAAGAACGCTTCAAAGGCCAAGGTGGAAAGCATGTTCGTCACAAGGGACTCGGCAGCCTACCCGTTTAAGCCTCTCAGCGCCTGCGAATGATTTTTCTTGAGCGCCAATATGCAGTCGAAGTTGGAGGTAGCTATGTGACCGAACCCCTCACTTCTGAACTGCGAAAAGCCATTACCGGCTGGTTCATTCCGTTCAAGTACAATTTAGAAAGATGGGCGTATGCACTCCAACGAATAACGGGAATCGGCGTTACGGCATACTTCCTGGCGCATATCGTGGAGACTGGGAACGTCGTAGGAGGATTATCCGTATGGGATACTCCATCTGCTAGTGTCGCCCGTGATGTTTGGACTGCAACTTTCCAGTTCCTTGACAACCCACTTTTCGATTTGGGCCTTGTGGTGATTGGGTTCATGCTTGCTTACCATACGATCAACGGAATCAGGTTGACCCTGACCGAATTCGGATTTTTGCAAGGAAAGCCTTCACGTCCCGACTTTCCTTATGAACCCAAATCCTTCACGAAGAAGCAAAGAACACTCTTCTGGTTTAGCATACTCTTCGCCACCGCGACAGCGGTTTACGCCCTGACAATCTTCTTTGGAGTATGAGAGATTGAGAGAATCAACCCGAATGCTGCTCCATTACGTGACAGGTCTCGGAATCGTCGTTGTGGGTGGAATACATCTCTTCACGGTCTTTCTAACAGGATCATACTTGCAGAATCTGGCATTTATCGGCGGTGCCTACTCTGTCATGGCAATTTACAAGAACGCAATCTTTGCCATAACGTTAGAACTGCTGCTCGTCTTTGTTGATTACCACGCCCTGAACGGTATTAGAGTGATCTTGATAGAATTCCACCAAGGCAGAGGCTGGGAACGCGGCGTCTCATGGATCTTAACTATTGCAGGACTCTTGCTATTCATCTACGGAACGAGAACCATACTCATCGCTAACGCTATCACCATCTAGAGAAGTGTTAATCATCTCAACCGCTGAGAAGAAACGCGCAAGTCGGATCCTCAGAGTCCTCCGATCTAAACTCCCAATTCGAGCGAGAGAATTCGCGTCAGTGTTAGTTAGAAGAGAGTCCGGAGACCCGTTTCGTATACTAGTTGTAACGATCCTCTCACAGAGCTGCACAGATATTGCCGCACTCAAAGCATATCGGACCTTAGAAGATCGAATTGGTGTTACGGCAGGCGCTTTAGCTAAAGCAGATGTCAAGGAGATTAGCGAGTCCATCCGGTTTGCGGGGTTACACAGGCAGAAATCTCGAGCGCTTAGACAATTGGCACGATTAGTTTCGCAGGAGTATTCTGGAGAAATTTCTCAAATTCTCCAGAAACCCGTTGAAGCGGCTCGAGTGGAACTTCAAGGCTTGCCAAAGGTTGGACCTAAGACGGCTGATGTGCTGCTCTCAATCTATGGGAAACCAACCATTTCAGTCGACACTCATGTTGAACGAGTGTCGAAACGATTGGGCCTGACAGGTCCGAAAGCGAAGTATGACCAAATAAGGTGTGATCTGATGCGACTATTTAATCCGGATGATTACAGCAAAGTGCCACTCCTATTCATGGCACATGGAAGGAAATACTGTAAGGCGATCAGGCCGCTCTGTACCGAGTGTCCTGTTCGTCAGTTCTGCCCTTACCCTGCGAACGGCGTGAACGATTGAGTTAGAACTGGGCTTTCGGTCGCTGCTTGTAAACCATTACGTACCCAAGGCCGCCTAACATTATGCCCAGAATCGTTAACGCCGCGAAGGCAGCTATGGGAGGTAGATACTGACTAACCACCATCGCTTCCACATCGCTTATTGCCATTCCGAGTCCACCTAGAGCAGTCGGAAGTGTGGCTACGCCTGTTACATAACCCGCATAGATGATCGTCAATGTGGCGCCGATGATGCCGATATTGCTCAGAATTAGGTGCATCCAAGCTAAACTTTTGGCGCTTCCAGTGTAAGGACTCTTGAGGTTTACCTCCAGATATTGGTAGAAGAGAGCGGTCACAGCCATGCCGACTACTCCGACAATCAAGTACGCGAAATATCCTAACGCAATCCATATTCCAGGAACGGTTGTGTTGATGAGCAATGACACAGACGGATGCAGGAATCCTAATTCACCCATTACGAGAACTAATGTTAGAAACGAAACTATGGCTCCCTGTATTATGGCAGTCCACACAAACCTAGTCGCCCACTTGCTCTCGGTTGCCATAACCGAGATTTCTTTCGCAATCGATTCGGCTAGCTTCCTCATCTCTAATTGTTCTTCTGCCATTTTCATTACCTGTAAGTGAGTAGCGGCAACGCGCAGGGGCTATTAAAATGCCTTCGATACTTTCACTTTCAAAATTGACCTGAGAGGCCGAGTTAAAGTGAACGCTATGGTTGATCACGTTCCCGACTGAACATTACCATTAGTTGAGTGACCATCGCAGCTAGCCTCAAATCATTCTAACTCGTTCACCGTTGAATAACAGGTGTTACTATTGACTCATCACGGTCAGGCATCAGGTAGATTCAACATACTCCGATTGAAATCTCAACCCGCAGGACCATTGATCACCTTCGTAAAATCCGACTTCGACGAGAAGGATCTAGCAAAACTACTAAATGATGTTCGTTACCTAAGCAAATCGAACGAGTATTCACTCTTCTCCGGAACGTTCGGGCAGAAGACTGTGAATTTCCTCGGCACAGGTTCAGGATCAGCAAGTCTGCTAACCGCACTCTTCGAGATCATCGCCTCCAGGATTGATTGCCTCGTCAGAATTGGCGCATGTGGAGGACTGAGGGAGGCGCGAATTCGTGACGTGGTTAACGTGAAAACCGCACTTTGCATGGACTCGGTGTCTACAACTCTGGCGCGAGCGAAGCGAGTCAACGCTAATTCCATGTTAATCAATCGGATCAATGAGGCGCTGAGTCGTGACAGAGTCAAGAGTGTTCTAGAAGGCGCTGTCTCCGTAGATGCCATGTACCTATTCGAGAGAAATATTGATCGAGCTGAAACTCAAGGTGCATACTGCTGGGACCTCGAGACGGCTACAACATTAGCCTTCGGCAAGAAGTCCCACGTCAAGTCAAGTTCAATTCTCCTTGTCGTGTCCGACAGCGATGGGAACTCTATTCGGTCGTATCCGCCTATCCGAAATCTCAGGTTTGTATCAAGTATCCTCGAAGCTCTATCGACTTAAGACGCAAAGAGTCGTCTCGCAGCATCGGAGGTGTTTGAAACTTGCAAGAGATTGTTCTGAACCAATCTTTGCAATCCATCGGATATTTCGCGCGATTTTTCAACTAGTCCAGCAGGCAGAATTTCTCGCGTAGTCCTCAGTACCTTCTTCCCATGGAATGCTCCCAAAATTGAACCTGTGATTCCTGCGATAGTGTCAGAGTCTCGGCCGAAGGATGCAGCACACTTGAGCGTATCTAGAATTCCTCGCTTGCTTCCTACCGCATATGCTACAGCTATTGGCACAACCTCAAGGGGAGATATGCCAATTGACACGTCTTCTCTTCGAAGCCTCAGGCCGGTGAGCCGCTGATTCATCTCGCTCGGCCGTGTTGACTGGAGGTCACTCCATACCAAATCCGAAGTACCATCTTCAACTACAACCTCACGGTAAAGCTGCTGACGGGGATCACTTCTTCGTTCAACGATTTCAACAGCTCTTTCGATTCGCTTCTTCATCTCTGGGCCAACATGCCTCTGGGAGGCATCCAGAACCAGATCCAGATTGGGCTCCGGAGACATGGCTGCGGAGACGGAGGCCGCGACGCTCATGGCTCCTTCTAACCCGGTTCCTGATTGGCAGAGGCTCAAAGTTTCATATGCTCTTAGTGCCGCTAACTCCTCTAAGCAAGGATACAATACTCCAAACGTGTCCGCTACCATGGCGGCGTTATCAGCAGGGATGTTCGTGCCACCAATTTGATGAGGGTCACGTCCCATGCTAATCATAGCCGACACGTAAAGTTCCGAGGTCCAAAAGACACGCCCGTCAACGACCCTCTGCTTCCATCGTTTGGCAAGTTCGTGCGCGTCGATCTTTGTTGCTTCTAGGATCGTATCATAGATGACTAGCCGCAAGGAAGTGTCGTCAGTGTACTCCACGGGCCCACGATAACCTTTGGGCGGTAGAGAGCGAAGTTTTTTGTCAACAGCCCGGTAGTGTAGACATTCCGAGAATGCACCTAGCCCATCGCCTAATGCAGCCGCTAGTAGTGACCCTTGGGCTTTCTCACTGTATAATGTCATGAACTGTATTTCGGAATGCAGATGCTAAAACGGTTCCGAAACAGGTTCAATGCTCATTCGGGGGGGATGTCTTCGAAGGCTTTTCTAATTTCGATTCCATGACTCTTTCCGTAATAGTAGAAAGCTGCGCCAATGACGATGCCGACAATCCAGAATGCGCCGATGGCAAGTAGGCTTTGAGGTGAATTGACGCCGAAGACTGGGTTCGTGATGAGAGCGTATCCTAGCACTATAAAGTAGATTAGAGTTCCTACGCCCGCAAGGCTAATCACTGGAATTCCTAAAACCGCCCGCAACTTTGCACGCTCATAGATTCCTTTACGACTAATCGGTATAATTATGCCCGCGACCGCCGTAGAACCAAACGTCAAGAGATAACCTAGCGTCGTCCCCGCCATGAATGACACCACGGAAACGTAGAAGGAATATAGAAAGAGCAAGAATTCTGCGCCAACCGCGTTGAAGAGCAACGAGTAGACCGGCGTTCCGAAGCGATCACTCACATAGGCAAACGTACTCGGGAAGAGACGGTCGAAAGACCAAGCCATGACGCATCTGCTGTTAGCGATTAGGTTGAACACGGCACCTGACATTGTCCAGAGTGCAAAGGACAGTCCGATTATGATTATCGCCGCTGAGTTCTCTGAAACGAGGCTGACAAGGAAGTTATAGTATGGGGCAACTTGGAACGGGTATGAAGAGGACCCCGCGTAATACATTGCCTGGATAGCTCCTGAAAAGTCCGTTCCGAAGATGCTCTGCACAATGTATCCTCCGAGCATGAGCGCTCCTGATGTTAGCAAGGTTGTAAGAACAATCGCAGCAGGCAGTGTCTTCTCTGGCCGTTTCACTTCTCCGCCTACGTAGACAGAAAATTGTCCGAAAAGCATCGTCAGCGCGACCAGCCCTGTTGCCAGGATGGTGTCGCTGATGTTGAAAGGTGAATGCGAGTAACCACTCGCACTACCCGCATCAATGACCTTCTGATAAGATATGAACCGTGAGATGGAACTTGCAAAATCCATGGGGTGAAGCAGAGGAATTGCCAAGCCAAGAATCACGCCAGCAATCCCGACGAATACTAAGCCAGTCTGAAGTTTTATCACATTCTTAGTGCTAACGATCGACGCAAGCGTGATGATGATTATCACGAGACTTCCTATGATGAACCCGAAAAACGGCGTCGCTAACTGTCCGCCGAATGCAACAAGCGAATCTGAGTTGGTTTGTAATCCAAGCGTGTAAAATAATGGTCCTAACCCAATCGTTGAGACCCAATTTGAGTAGACCGCGATCCAGAAAACGTTCCACATAACGAACGAAAAATTCGCAGCAAAACCAAAAATCGGATTTAATCCTCTACTAATGAAAACGTAATCACCGCCAGAACGCGGCATCATCTTCGAGAATGAGGAGTATAACAAATTGTATACTAAGATAGGGAAGAGCGTGATCAAAATTGAAAGCGGAATGGAAGCGCCTGGAAATGAGAACGCGATCAAAAGCACTGGAAACGTCAGAGCGCTTGCAATATTGATTACCGCAAGATTGCTAAAAAACGCGTCAAAGAAGGATAGAGACCTCACCAGACCAGTAGCGTCTCTCACAAAGACAGGAATCCTCTTTGATTGAGTCACGTTGGAAGCCGCCTTACCACCGAAAAAAGAAATCTGAGCAAGCGGCTATTTATCCTTGAACAATAATGAATGTAGTCGTCTTCGTACCTGTGACGTGACCAGTATTGAAGGGCCCCATCGTTATAGGCGCCATAAATTGGGACATTATACTCTTTGTCAAGAGTTTTCCCGGAGCGGGGGAAGAGGCTGTCGTGGAACAGATCGCGGAGGTACCTGGAGGCAAAGGAGGAAACACTGCAGTCGCAGCCGCGAGGCTGCTAGGTCAAAATCGGGCGGCGATCTTCGGAGCGTTAGGCAACGATGCGATTGCTGCCGAACAAATTAGAATATTCGAGCAGGAAGGCGTCATCATTACAGGCTTGAAACGCACGAAAGATCATCGTTCGGGCCAAGCGTTCATTGCAGTCGATCAGTTTGGTGAAAATAAGATCTACACGCATTTCGGAGCTAACACAACGGTTACTCCCGCCGATTTAGACGACCGAACGCGTAGAGAACTAGTCTCACAAGCAACGGTAATCACGATTATGGACCCTCCTCTTGAAACAGCCGTTAAGCTGGCTGAAATGGCAAAGGAGCGCAGTAAACAGGTAGCGTTCGACCCGGGAGTTAAGTCAGAGATGGGTTTAGATGCATTACAACCAGTCCTCAAGAACACCGACTTCTTGATCTCTAACGAATCGGAGATTAGACATCTAACTGGCACTGAGGAGCCGGCGAGGGCGGCTGAAATATTGAGAAAGAACAATCCAATGTTGATGGTAGTTACGAAGCTTGGTGCACGAGGATCCATCGAGTTTAGTTCAAAAAGGCAGGTGTACTGCGAACCACTCGACCTTCATACTCTTGGAATGACAGTCACTAATACCGTAGGATGTGGAGACGCATTTTTGGGAGCGTTTTCTGCTGCACTATCTGAAGGTTTGTCAGACTTGGAGGCACTCAGGTGGGGAAGTTGTGCAGCGGGCTTGAAAGCCACTAAGCCTGAAACGAGGGGTAGCCCGAAGCGGGAAATTCTAGTGAAGTACGTTGACCAAGTGAAAGTTAGAGACCAGTCTTCTTAACGTGTTCAGCGATCAGTGGTGCTACGCTCACGTAGCTTATCGGGCTTGGAACCGTATCCGTTCCGATTACGTTCAATACTCCAGCCTTCTTAATTTTGGCGAGTGCTTCCGTCGCCAAAATAGGATGCGTGCAGGCTACCTCGATCTGGTTAGCGCCTTGTGAATGAAGTATCCCTGCAGCCTCTATTATCGTCCCGCCAGTGCTAATTATGTCATCCACGATCAGAATGTCTCGTCCCTTCGCGTTCGCACTTCTCGGGGTCACCACAACCTTATCGGCTGCGAAACGTTTCTTTGTGAAAATATCGTAGTCGGTACCCAAAGTCTCGGAAGCTAGTTTTGCCCACTGCTCGGCTTCTGCGTCAGGCCCAATCACAAGGGGATTTCGAAGTTTTCCCTCCTTTCTAACGTAGTTCGCAAGTAGGGGCATTGCTGATAGATTGTGTGATGGGATTTTGAAGACATCTGCTGACTTCAAGACCCTGTGCTGGTGCATGTCTATCGTGTAAATTTCATCTGTCCCCACTGTCTCAATCAATTTACTAACGGTCCTAAAGCTGAGCGCCTCTCCGGGTTTGAATCGTTCGTCTTGCCTCGCGTAAGCGAAGTAAGGGATGAAACTGGTCACCTTCTTCGCGCCCAAGTCCTTCAACGCGTCGACGAGAAGCAGATATTCAAAAAGGAAATCGTCAGGCGTGTGATACATCGATTGGATTACGACTACATTCTGGTCTTTGACGTCACTTAAGACTCTAAGATATTTCTCACCATCCGGAAATCGTTTGATTTCCGCCTTCCCAGGTGTTAGCCCCAGTTCAGCCGCGACACTGTTCGCAAGATTCTCTGAAGAAGAGCCTCCGAGAATGATCAAATGGAATACCCAACCCGTCGATCACTGCGAATCCGAAATAAACATTGTCTGAATTAATCATCTTTGTTTTCATCCGGCAGCGCAGTGAGGCTTAAGGATGTCCGAGAGTACGCTCATTCGAAGTTAGATGAAAGTGCGGAAGGCGATTGCATTCACGCTCATCCCAACCGGACTGTTGACATGCTTTGCTGGCCTATTCTCGCTTATTCTCGGAGCCTATTCTCCGTTCAATTCAACCATGATCATCATTCTTGGAGTCTTGTTGCTTGTTGTAGGCATTTTAATCCTAGTCAGAGAATTGTTCGAGTCATGGCTAAGTCGCAGTCAGGCAGCCTTAGTAGATGGGTTGCAAGCAGGTTAGGAGTGTGAACCTTCTGGACTTCCAAACTCACATGAAACAAACTGCAGAGAGTGCTGCGGAACATGCTGGCAAAGAATTGCTGCGATTGTTCAAGGAAGGAAGGATCTCCATCAGGCGCAAGTTCGACTATCCGGGGAGCATTGTCACAAATGCCGACAAAATTGCCGAGCGAATTATCCTGTCACGACTTAGGAAGAGCGGGATCCGGAGTACTGTGGTTTCCGAGGAGGCAGGGGAAGTTGACTTCGGCTCTAAGGATGTTCTATGGGCTGTTGATCCCTTAGATGGGACAATGAACTATGCCAAACGGATTCCGTACTTCGCCGTGTCCATAGGATGCATCATCAAGGGTAGGCCAGTCGCCGGAGTAATCTACAATCCGATTCTTGACGAGATGTTCACAGCTACGGCGGGTTGCGGCGCACACCTCAATGGGAGGCGAATACATGTCTCACGTACGAAATCCTTGCGGGGCGCGTCACTAGTGTTTGAATGGTGGAATCATGAACCTCTCATTCCTGATCCGCTAGGCTTGGAGAAGCAGCTCTTCCGTTTTACGCGACGTGTTAGATCGCCTGGTAGCGTAGCTATGAATCTTTGTACAGTCGCATTAGGGCGGTTCGATGGTCTGATTACGGTATTTCAGCGGTCACCGGTTTATGAGATAGCAGCCGGATGCTTAATCGTCGAAGAAGCTGGCGGTCGAGTAACGAATTCAGGAGGTCGAGCCTGGAGTACGTTTAGAGGATCTGTGATAGCCGCCAATGAAACTATTCACTCTAGTATCCTCAGGCTAATAAGTCGCTAAGCTACAGGCCTTCCTTTGATAGTTCCAGAAGAAGGTCCCGCTGTCGTTGACTCAATTTCGCCGGAATCTTCACTCTTACGACTACAAGTTCGTCTCCGCGGCCGCTGAAGCGTAGCCCTGGCATTCCTTTCTTCCTCAATCTGAAGACGGCGCCGTTTTGGGTTCCAGGAGGCATCGATATCCGTGCCTGTCCATCCAGTGTTGGAACGTCAACCTCCCCGCCAAGCGCCGCTTTTGATAATGGTACGTCTATATGACAAACAAGGTCGTTATCCTCTCTCTGAAACAGATTGTGTGGCATTACGTTGATTACTACGTAAAGGTCGCCTTTTGGACCTCCACCGTTTGAAGCGTCGCCTTCTCCTCGAAGAACTAACTGCGATCCCCGGTCAACGCCGGCCGGTATCTTGACGTTGATGCGTCTGTGAAGTTCTACTAACCCGTTCCCGCGACATACGTTGCAAGGCTTCTCGATTAATTCGCCTCGTCCATGGCATTTTCGGCATGACTCAATTCTGGAGAACTGCATAAACCCCGTTACCTGAACATGTTGAACTTGACCTGCTCCACCACAATCGGGACATCTCTTGGGTGAAGTACCGGGCTTTGCGCCGGTACCTCCACAATCGGAGCACCGTTCGCTTCTGGGTACTTCTATCTCCTTGTTGAGTCCGGTGTATGCCTGCTCAAGTGTGATATCGAGGTTGTATTGAAGGTCCTGCCCTCTTTGTGGTCCTCGCGAACGGCGACCACCGCCAAAGAGTGTGCTGAAGATTGACTCGAAACCTCCGAAACCGAAGCCAAAGTCGCGGAAGATTTCATCAAAGTTTACGCCGCGGAAGATGTCCTCTGACGTATATCTGGAATCTATTCCAGCATGACCGAACTGATCGTACTGGGCTCGCTTCTGATCATCGGAGAGCACGGCGAATGCTTCGGATATTTCCTTGAATTTCTCTTCCGCATCTGGAGATTTGTTTCTG
>Ga0187780_10000932_pt1 | contig 21751 bp, 24 predicted proteins | sample 1015_Q2_SP10_20__FD_132429 | JGI IMG/M metagenome (GOLD analysis project Ga0187780, IMG submission 132429) | Tropical peat soil microbial communities from peatlands in Department of Meta, Colombia - 1015_Q2_SP10_20_MG | ecosystem: Environmental > Terrestrial > Soil > Wetlands > Peat | place... | reverse complement strand
CCCTATGATACTTTTTGCCCGTTCGTGAGTGCCCCACGGGGCATGCTCGGGCGGGCCGCGAAGACCTGGTGATCACCTCCATGACGTGAGGGCCGGGCCGCGGGCGTAGGTCCCCGGCATCGTGCCTGCTCGCCTTCGGTAGACCGCACGGCAACCATCTCGCCTCAGCATCAGGAGACCGTCTCATGGCTGGATACAAAAAGATTAGTCCGCCAACCGGAGGCCGCAAGATCACCATGCAGGGCGGCAAGCTGGTGGTCCCCGACAATCCCATCATCCCCTTCATCGAAGGAGACGGGACGGGGCCGGATATCTGGAAGGCCTCCGTCCGCGTCATGGACGCCGCCGTGGCCAAGGCCTTCGCCGGCCGGAAGAAGATCGTCTGGTGGGAGGTGTACGCGGGCGAAAGGGCCAATGAGGTCTACGGGCCGAATACGTGGCTGCCGGACGACACGGTGGAGGCGGCCAGGGAGTACCTGGTGGCCATCAAGGGGCCCCTCACCACACCCGTGGGCGGGGGGTTCCGCTCGCTCAATGTGGCCCTGCGCCAACTTCTGGACCTCTACGTCTGCCTCCGCCCCGTCCGGTATTTCCGGGGTGTTCCCTCGCCGACGAAGCGGCCGGACCTGGTGGACATGGTGGTGTTTCGCGAGAACACCGAGGACATCTACGCCGGCATCGAGTGGCAGGCGGGGACGCCGGAGGCCAAGAAGATCGTCGATTTCTTGATCAAGGACATGGGGGTGACGAAGATCCGCTTCCCCCAGACCTCCAGCATCGGCATCAAGCCCGTTTCCATCGAAGGCTCCAAGCGCCTCATCCGTGCCGCCGTCCAGTACGCCATCGACCACAAGCGGCGCAACGTCACCCTCGTCCACAAGGGCAACATCCAGAAATTCACCGAGGGGTCCTTCAAGAGCTGGGGCTACGATCTGGTGCGGGAGGAGTTCTCGGACCGGGCCGTGGGCTGGGACGACTGCGGCGGCACACCGCCGGCCGGGAAGATCCTGGTGAAGGACTTCATCATGGACGCGATGCTGCAGCAGATCCTCACCCGGCCCGACGAGTACGACGTGATCGCCACCACCAACCTGAACGGCGACTACATCTCCGACGCCCTGGCGGCCCAGGTGGGGGGCATCGGGATCGCGCCCGGCGCCAACATCAACTACGTGACCGGCCACGCCTTCTTCGAGGCCACCCACGGGACGGCCCCCAAGTACGCCGGCATGGACAAGGTGAACCCCAGCTCCGTGATCCTTTCGGGCGCCATGATGTTCGAGCACCTGGGGTGGACCGAGGCGGCCACCAAGATCTACGACGCCATGGCGGCCACCATCTCCGCCAAGAAGGTGACGTACGACTTCGCCCGGCTCATGGAAGGGGCGAAGGAATTGAAATGCTCGGAGTTCGGCACGGCGCTCATCGACGCCATGCACTAAACGCTCGTCCCGAGTCCTTCGTCCTGAGTCCCGAGTCGCCAGATGGTCCCTGACTCGGGACCAGGGACTCGGGACCAAGGACGCAGGACTGAGGTGGACCGTGGGCAGGAAGAAGATCGCCTTGATCGGGGCCGGCCAGATCGGAGGCAACCTGGCGCTGCTGGCCGCCCAGCGCCGCCTCGGCGACGTGGTGCTGTACGACATCCCGCAGGCGGAGGGCCTGGCCAAGGGCAAGGCGCTGGATATCCAGCAGCTCTGCGCCGTGACCGGGCTGGACAGCCGGCTGGCCGGGACGGCCTCCTATGACGACGTGGCGGGTGCCGACGTGTGCATCGTCACCGCCGGGGTGCCGCGCAAGCCGGGGATGAGCCGGGAAGACCTCCTGGCCACCAACGTCGGCATCATCCGGGACGTGGCCACGAACCTCAAGCGGGTCTGCCCCAAGGCCTTCGTCATCGTCGTATCGAACCCGCTGGATGCGATGGTGTACGCCATGAAGGCCCTCACCGGCCTGCCCAAGCAGCGGGTCGTGGGCATGGCCGGCATCCTGGACACCTCCCGTTTCCGCACCTTCGTCGCCCTGGAGCTGGGCGTCTCGGTGGAGGACGTGCACGCCCTGGTGCTGGGCGGGCACGGGGACGACATGGTGCCGATCCTGAGCACCTGCTCCGTGGGCGGCGTGCCGGTGCAGCGGCTCCTCTCCCGCGAGCGGCTGGATGCCATCGTGGATCGCACGCGGAAGGGCGGGGGCGAGCTGGTCAACCTGTACAAGACCGGGAGCGCCTACTACGCCCCGGCGGCCTCGGCCATCGCCATGGCCGAGTCGTTCCTGCTGGACCGCAAGCGGGTGTTCCCCTGCGCCGCGTTCCTGGAGGGGGAGTACGGCATCCAGGGCTATTACTTCGGCGTGCCGGTGGTCATTGGGGCGGGCGGCGTGGAGCGGATCCTGGAGGTCGATCTGGCGCCGGACGAGCGGGGCATGCTCGAGCGGAGCCTGGAGTCGGTGAAGCGGACGGTGGCCGAAACCAAGCTGTGACGGCGCTCCGCCGGGACCCCGGACGGGCGCGGCACCTTCAACAACGGCGGACACTCAACAAGGAGGGATGCGGGCGATGCGGAAGATGACGGTCCAGTCGGTCCTGGCCGTGGCCGCCCTCGGGACGGCGGTGATGCTGGGCGGGTGCGGGCAGGAGGTCAAACAGGAGAACGAGCAGCTCAAGGCGCAGGTGGCGACGCTCCAGAAGGAGAACGCCGACCTGAAGAGCCAGCTGGCGGCGGCCAAGGCCGACGCAGAGAAGACGAAGGCGGACGTGGAGACGGTGACCAAGGAACTGCAGGCCAAGACCGAAGAGCTCCAGCAGATGATGACGAAGCGGGGGCCGGCCAAGGCGCCCGCCAAGCACTAGCGCGATGCGCCCAGGCGGCGAGCGAGGGCCCGCGGCGACGCGCGCACGGTGAGACGATGGACGCGGAGACGAGACATTTCCTGCTGCGCCGGCTCCACTCCCTGACGGGGATCGTGCCCATCGGGGTATTCCTCCTGGAGCACTTCTACACCAACGCCAAGGCCCAGTACGGGGCCGAGGCCTTCAACCAGGCCGAGCGGGAGCTGTGGGGCATACCCTACCTGTGGCTGGCGGAGATCGGCCTGATCGCGCTTCCCATCCTGTTCCACGGGATCTACGGGTTCTTCATCACCTACGAGGGCAACACCTTCCGGCCCGCGCCGGGCTATCAGACGCGCTACCGGAACGTGGCGTACGTGCTCCAGCGGGTCACGGGGGTGGTGGTGTTCGCCTTCATCGGTTACCACGTGTGGCACACCCGGCTGCAGTGGGCGCTGGGGGGGCAGGAGCCCGACTTCGAGTACATGAAGGAATACTTCGCCCCCGGGGGGATCAAGGCCCTCTACGTGGTGGGCATCCTGTGTGCCTGCTACCACTTCGCCAACGGCCTCTTCAACGTCGCCTACAAGTGGGGGATCTCGGTGAGCGCCCGCAGCCAGGAACGCCTGGCCGCCGCCACCGTGGTCGTCTTCCTGGCCATGAGCGCCGTCGGCATCCACATCCTCTTCGCGTTCCGGTAGTGAGGGAGTCGCATCATGGCGCAGCCGCGATTCATCGTGGTGGGCGGCGGGCTGGCCGGCCTCATGACCACCATCAAGATCTGCGAGGCGGGGCATCCCGTGGATCTCTTTTCGGTGGTCCCCGTCAAGCGATCCCACTCGGTGTGCGCCCAGGGCGGCATCAACGCCTCCGTCAACATCAAGGGCGAGGGCGATAGCCCGCAGATCCACTTCTACGAGACCATCAAGGGCGGCGACTTTCTGGCCAACCAACCCCTGGCCAAAGGGATGTGCGAGGCGGCCCCCGGCATCATTTTCCTGCTGGACCGCATGGGGGTGCCCTTCAACCGGACCCCCGAGGGGAACCTGGACTTCCGCGGCTTCGGGGGCACCCTCTTCTCCCGCACCGCCTTCGTGGGCGCCACCACGGGTCAGCAGCTCCTCTACGCGCTGGACGAGCAGGTGCGGCGCTATGAGGCGGAGGGTCTCGTAGAGAAGTACGAGTTCTGGGACTTCCTCTCGGCGGTGCTGGACGGGGAGGCCGTCTGCCGGGGCATCGTGGCCCAGGACCTGCGCACCATGGAGATCAAGGCCTTCCCGGCGGATGCCGTCTGCCTGGCCACCGGCGGCTGCGGGATCATCTACGGTAAGAGCACCATGTCCATGGTGTGCACGGGCACGGCCGCCTCGGCCGTGTACCAGCAGGGGGCCATCTACGCCAACGGGGAGTTCATCCAAGTCCATCCCACGGCCATCCCGGGCCCGGACAAGCTGCGGCTGATGAGCGAATCGGCCCGGGCCGAGGGGGGGCGCGTGTGGGTGCCCCGGGACGGCAAGCCCTGGTACTTCCTGGAGGAGAAATATCCCAAGTACGGCAACCTGGTGCCGCGGGACATCGCCTCGCGCGAGATCTTCCACGTCTGCCGCGTGTTGAAGCTGGGGGTGGACGGCAAGGATGTGGTGTACCTGGACCTGAGCCACATCCCCGCCGAGACGCTGAACCGGAAGCTGGGCGGGATCCTGGAGATCTACGAGAAGTTCGTGGGGGACGACCCGCGCAAGGTGCCCATGAGGGTCTTCCCCGGCGTCCACTACTCCATGGGCGGCCTCTGGATCGATTTCCAGGCGGACGCGCAGGGGAACCCCACGGTGGGCAGCCCGCGCAACCATCAGACGAACATCCCGGGCCTCTTCGCGGCCGGTGAGGTGGACTACGAATATCACGGGGCCAACCGGCTGGGGGCCAACTCCCTCCTGTCCACCTTCTACGGCGGCATGCTGTGCGGCCCCGCCATGGTCAGCTACGCCAAGGGCCTGGACCGTTCCGCGGCCGCCGTGGCCACCTCCGTCTTCGAGGCGGAACGCCAGCGCCAGCAGGAGCTGACGGACCGGATCTGCCGGATGGACGGCAAGGAGAGCCCCTACGTGATCCACAAGGAACTGGGCGAGGTCATGACGGACAACGTGACGGTCGTCCGGTACAACGAAAACCTCCAGACCACGGACAACGCCATCCGGGCGCACCAGGAGCGCTGGCGGCGGATCAACATCGAGGATGCGGCCCGTTGGGCGAATCAGGCGGTCCCCTTCACGCGGGCCCTCTGGAACATGCTGGAACTGGCCCGGGTGATCACCCTGGGTGCCCTGCGCCGGGACGAGAGCCGGGGGGCGCATTACAAGCCGGATTTCCCGGAACGCAACGACCAGCAGTGGCTGAAGACGACCAAGGCGACGTGGACGCCCGAGGGTCCGGCCCTCTCCTACGACCCGGTGGACATCTCGCTGCTCACGCCCGAAGCCCGCAAGTATTAGAGAGGCCCGCCGCCATGCCGCAGACCATCGATTTCCGCATCCGGCGCCAGGACAACCCCCAGGCCCCGGCACGCTGGGAGGAGTTCTCCGTGCCCTACCAGCCCAACATGAATGTGATCTCCTGCCTGATGGAGATCCAGCGCAGCCCCGTGACGCGGGAAGGGAAGCGCACGTCCCCCCCGGTGTGGGATTGCAACTGCCTGGAGGAGGTGTGCGGCGCCTGCTCCATGGTGGTCAACGGGAGGGTGCGCCAGGCCTGCAGCGCCCTGATCGACCACCTGGCCCAGCCCATCGTCTTGGAGCCCATGTCCAAGTTCCCCCTGATCCGCGATCTGATGGTGGACCGCAGCCGGATGTTCGACGCCCTGCAAAGGGTCCGCGCCTGGATCCCCATCGACGGCACCCACGCCCTCGGCCCGGGCCCCAAGGTCGATCCGCACGTCCAGCAGGCCGCCTACGCCTTCGCGCGGTGCATGACCTGCGGGTGTTGCCTGGAGGCCTGCCCCCAAGTGAACGCCCGGTCGCCCTTCATGGGGGCCTTCGTGTTCGGCCAGGTCGATCTCTTCAACATGCACCCCACCGGCGGCATGCACGCGGCCGAGCGGCTGGAGGCGGTGATGGGGATCGGCGGCATCGCCGACTGCGCCAACGCCCAGAACTGCGCGGCCGTCTGTCCCAAGGAGATCCCGCTCACCGAGGCCATCGCCGACCTCGGGCGCCAGACCACGCGGTACATGCTGCGCCGCTTTTTCACGCGCTGACCCGCCCCGCGGGCAGCGGGCGGCCCGCCGACACGGGGTAGGGGTCACGGCCCTTACCCCGTCGGTGTTTTCCGGGAGGCTCCATGAAAATCCACGAGTACCAGGCCAAGGCCCTCCTGGCCGAGTTCGGCGTCCCCGTCCCCCGCGGCGGCGTGGCCGCCACGCCGGGCGAGGCCCGCGCCGTGGCCGAGGGGCTGGGCGGCAGGGCGGTGGTGAAGGCGCAGATCCACGCCGGGGGCCGGGGCAAGGGGGGCGGGGTGAAGCTGGCCGCGGGGCCGGACGAGGCCGAGGCCCACGCCCGCGCCATCCTGGGGATGCAACTGGTGACGCCCCAGACGGGCCCGGGGGGCCAGAAGGTTCAACGGGTCCTCGTCGAAGAGGCGATGCCCATCGCCCGCGAGCTCTACCTGGGCATGCTGCTGGACCGCAAGGCCCGTCTCCCCGTCATCATGGGCGGGCCGGGCGGGATGGAGATCGAGGAGCTGGCCCGGGAGAAGCCCGAGGCCATCGTCCGCGTCCACGTGGACCCCACCACGGGCTTCCAGGGGTACCACGCCCGCCGCCTGGCCCTGGGATTTGGGCTGGCCGGGGACCAGGCGAAGGCCTTCGCCGCGATGCTCCGCAGTCTGTTCCGCCTCTTCGAGGCCAAGGATTGCTCCCTGGTGGAGGTGAACCCCCTGGTGGTGCTCCAAGACGGGCGGCTGCTGCCCCTGGACGCCAAGATCACCTTCGACGATAACGGGCTGTTCCGGCATCCCGAGGTCCGCGGGCTGCGGGACCTGGACGAGGAGTCGCCCCTGGAGGTGGAGGCCTCCAAGTTCGAGCTGAACTACATCAAGCTCGACGGGACCGTGGGCTGCATGGTGAACGGGGCCGGCCTGGCCATGGCCACCATGGACATCATCCAGCGGGCGGGGGCCATGCCCGCCAATTTCCTGGACGTGGGGGGCGGGGCCACGGCGGAGCAGGTGGAGAACGCCTTCCGCATCCTCATGTCCGATGCCAACGTGCGGGCGGTCTTCATCAACGTCTTCGGGGGGATCCTGCGCTGCGACCTGCTGGCGCAGGGCGTGATCGAGGCGGTCCGCAAACTGGGCGTGAAGGTCCCGGTGGTGATCCGCATGGAAGGGACCAACGTGGCGGAGGGCCGGCGGCTCCTGGAGGGGTCGGGCCTGAACCTCACCACGGCCGCCGACATGTGGGACGGCGCCCAGAAGGCGGCGCGGGCCGTCCGCGCCGCCGCCTGAGGAGTCGTAAGGCGGAAGGCGTGAGGCGTAAGGGGAGGGGCTTCGCCTCCCGCCTCACCTTTGACGCCTCACGGGGGATGGGGAGCCTATGAGCATCCTGGTGGACAAGTCGACGCGGGTGGTGGTGCAGGGCATCACGGGGCACCACGGCTCCTTCCATGCCGCGCAGTGCAAAGCCTATGGGACCAAGGTGGTGGCCGGGGTCACCCCGGGGAGGGGCGGGACCACGCATGAGGGGACCCCGGTCTTCGAGACGGTGGCGGAGGCCGCGGCCCGCGCCGGCGCCAACACCTCCCTGATCTTCGTCCCCCCGGCTTTCGCCGCCGACGCCATCCTGGAGGCGGCCGACGCCGGCCTGCACCTCGTGGTGTGCATCACCGAGGGCATCCCGGCGCTGGACATGGTCCGCGTGCGGCGCTTCCTGGACGGCCGTCCCACACGCCTGGTCGGCCCGAACTGCCCCGGCGTCATCTCGCCGGGCGAGAAAGCGAAGGTGGGGATCATGCCGGGCCACATCCATCTCGCCCCGGGGCGCGCGGGCGGGGTGGGGATCGTCTCACGGAGCGGGACCCTCACCTACGAAGCGGTGGGACAGCTCACCTCATTGGGCCTCGGCCAGTCCACCTGCGTGGGGATCGGGGGCGATCCGGTCCAGGGGATGGACTTCATCGCCTGCCTCGACCTCTTCGAACGGGACCCGACCACCCGCGCTATCCTCATGATCGGGGAGATCGGGGGCACGGCCGAGGAAGACGCCGCCGCCTATATCCGCGGACACGTCCGGAAACCGGTGGTGGGGTACATCGCCGGGCAGACGGCGCCGCCGGGGCGCCGCATGGGGCACGCCGGTGCCATCATCTCCGGCGGCTCGGGCACGGCGGCGGCCAAGGTGGCGGCCTTGAAGCGGGCCGGCGTGCGCGTGGTGGAAAGCCCGGCGGACATGGGGGCGGCCGTGGCCGCCGTGCTGGCCCGGCGCGCCGCCCGGCCCGCGCGGGCGCGGCCCCCGCGCCCCGCGCGGCGCAAGCCCGCCGCGGCCCGGCGCCGCCGGGGCTAGCCGGCTGCTGCATGAGGCCCGGTGTCTTCCCGCCGCCTCGGCGGCAGCGGGTGGTCTGAGAGGTACGGCCCGAGGACGCCCCCGAGCGACCTGAGGGTAAGGCCCGGGCACCTGGCGCGCCGGATGGCGGGGGCGGCCGCGAGGCCCACGGGAGGGAGCATGGAGCGGACCCTGGTGATCGTGAAGCCCGACGCGGTGGCCGTGGGGCAGATCGGCGAGGTGATCGGGCGCCTCGAGCGCGCGGGGCTCAGCGTGCGCGGGATGAGGATGCTCTGGATGAGCCCGGCCCAGGCGCGCGGCTTCTACGCCGTGCACCGGGAGCGGCCCTTCTTCGGCAGCCTGACCGCCTTCATGAGTTCCGGGCCGTCGGTGGCGATGGTCCTGGAGGGCGAGGGGGCCATCGCGCGGGTCCGCGCGCTGATGGGGGCCACGGATCCGGCCAAGGCAGACCCGGGCACCATCCGGCGCGACCTGGCCGCCAGCATCGAGCGCAACGTGGTCCACGGCTCCGATTCGCCCGAGTCCGCCCGCTTCGAGATCCCGTACTTCTTCGCCGGCTTCGAATTGCCGGAGGCCGGAGGCCCACAGCTCTAATCGCGCGCCGCCGCCGCGCGGCGCGACCTCCCCGGTCGCCGGAATTTCGCGTGAAATAAGGCTTCCACCCCCGCGCCGGGCCCTTCATTTCTTGACAATCCCCCGGGGCGTCTCTATAATCCGTTGACTTCGGGGGCCGACCGTCCATGCTCGTGGAACTGAGTCAGATCCCGGCCGAGGGGCTCCAGCTGAGCTTCCGGGATACCATCCGGCTCGGGGAGATGGCCGGTGCGGCGCGGGATGTTTGCTCCGTCGAAGCCGACCTGCGCCTCACGAAGACGGGCGTGGGGGTGGCCGCCCGCGGGCAGTTTCGCGCCACCGTGGACCTGGCCTGCAGCCGTTGCCTGGAGCCCTTCGTCCTCACCATCGCCGAACCCTTCGAGGTGCAGTACCTCCCCTCGCGGGAACTCGGCGGGGAGGACGAGGCGGAGTTGTCCCGGGCCGAACTGGATGTCGTCGCCCTGGCGGAAGACCGGATCGACGTGGATGCGCTCCTCCGGGAGAACATCCTCCTGAGTCTTCCCGTGCAACCGGTCTGCCGAGAGGCTTGTCGCGGGTTGTGCCCGCGCTGTGGGGCCAATCTGGACGCCGGCCCCTGCGGGTGTTCCCCCGAGCGGCCGGACCCTCGGCTGCTCGCGCTCGCCAAGCTCCGTACGCCGCGCCCCCCGGAAGGGTGAGCACCCCCTCGCGCCCCCGGGGGAACGCCACGTGACCCGCCCTCAAGAAGGGGCGGGGGACGCCCCGCCCTGGGGAGGGCCGGGCAAGAAGAGGATCGCAGATGCCGCTGCCGAAACGCCGCCACAGCAACGCGCGCACAGGGAAGCGCCGCGCCCACGACGCCCTGCGTGCCCCGGGCCTGGCCGAATGCCCTCAGTGCCATGAGATGAAGCTTCCGCATCGCGCCTGCCCGAACTGCGGGACGTACCGGGGCCGCGCCGTCCTGCGTCGGGAGGAGGAATAACCTGCCGCGGGGGGGAGCGACGGTGGCCCCGCCGCGAGACCTCCCGCCGGCGCCCATGGCCTCGCGAGAGGCGGAGATGGGTCAGCGCCGGCCCCGCGTGGCCGTGGACGCCATGGGAGGCGACCTGGGTTCCGGCGTGGTGGTGGCCGGGGCCGTGCAGGCCGCACGGGAGCTCGGCACGGCGGTCACCCTGGTGGGCCAGGAGACGGAGGTGCGCCGGCACCTGGGGGCGTACCCCAGCGGCGCCCCAAACATCGCAGTGCTCCACGCCCCCGAAACGGTGGCGATGGACGAATCCCCGTCGATGGCCCTCCGCCGCAAGAAGCAGTCCTCTATCCGCATCGGTCTGGAGCTCCTCAAGCGGGGCGAGGCGGATGCCTTCGTGAGCGCCGGCAACACGGGGGCCGTGATGGCCACGGCCCTGGTGGTGCTGGGCCCCCTGCCGGGGGTCGAGCGTCCGGCCATCGCCATCGTGATCCCCACCAAGACGGGGCGCGCGGTCCTCCTGGACGCGGGGGCCAATGTGGACTGCAAGCCCCGCCACCTTCATCAGTTCGGCATCATGGGCAGCGTGTACGCGGAGGCCGTGCTCGGCACGCGCGTCCCCCGCGTGGGCCTCCTGAGCATCGGCGAGGAGGAATCCAAGGGCAACGAGCTGACGCGGGAGGCGTTCAAGGAGCTGGAGGAGGAGGCGGGCATCCGTTTCATCGGCAACGTGGAGGGGCGGGATGTCTTCAACGGCCAGGTGGATGTGGTGGTGTGCGACGGCTTCACGGGCAACGTGGCCCTGAAGATCGGCGAGGGGGTGGCCGAGATCTTCGTGTCCCTCCTCCGCGAGGAGCTCACGCGGGACTTCTGGTCCCGGGCCGGGGCGCTGCTGGTGCGCCGGAGCCTGCACCGGTTCAAGCGCCGGCTGGACTACTCGGAATACGGCGGCGCCCCCCTGTTCGGGGTGGACGGGGTGTGCATCATCGGCCACGGGCGGTCCAGCCCCAAGGCCATCAAGAACGCCATCCGGGTTGCCGGCGAGTGCGTGACGAAGCAGGTGATCCCCCACATCCGGGACGGGATCGCCGGGCGCTGAGAGGCGGGCATGCCACACAGTCGGATCGCGGCCACGGGCGCCTACGCGCCCGACGGGGTGATCGCCAACGCGGACCTGGAGCGGCTGGTCGAGACCAGCGACGAGTGGATCGTGACCCGCACCGGCATCTCGGAGCGCCGCCGCTCGCGGGACGACCAGGCCACCTCCGACCTGGCCGAGATGGCCGCCCGGCGGGCCCTGGCGGCGGCCGGGATGGACCCGGCGGACCTGGACCAGATCCTGGTGGCCACGGTGACGCCGGACATGTTCTTCCCCTCCACCGCCTGCGTCCTGCAGGATCGCCTGGGGGCCCGGCGGGCGGGCGCCATGGATGTGTCGGCCGCCTGCTCGGGGTTCATCTACGGCCTGGCCGTGGCCGACGGCTTCCTGCGGGGCGGGGCCGCCCGCCGCGTCCTGCTGGTGGGGGCCGAGACCCTGACCAAGGTCATCGACTGGACGGACCGGAACACCTGTGTCCTCTTCGGAGACGGGGCCGGGGCGGTGGTGCTCACCGCGGCGGACGACGGTGAAAGCCGCATCCTCACCACGCACCTCTTTGCCGACGGGAGCAGGGGCCACGCGCTCATGATGCCGGGCGGCGGTTCCCGCCACCCCATCGCGCCGTCGATGCTGGATGCCAACCTGCACCGGATCAAGATGGACAACGGCAACGAGGTCTTCAAGGTGGCCGTGCGGGCCATGGAGGATGCGGCCATCGTGGCCTTGAAGGCCACCGGTTTCGACGTGCACGACGTGGACCTGTTCGTCCCCCACCAGGCCAACCTGCGGATCATCAACGCCGTGGGGCAGCGGCTGGGGATCCCCGAGGAAAAGGTGGTGGTGAACATCCAGCGCTACGGCAACACCTCGGCGGCCTCCATCCCCCTGGCGCTGGACGAGGCCGTCCGGGCCGGCCGCATCAAGCGGGGCGACCTGCTGCTCCTCTGCGCGTTCGGAGGCGGGCTGACGTGGGGCTCCGCCCTGATCCGCTGGTAGCGATCCCCCGGGTGCCGAGGGGACGCGTGCCGCGCATCGCCTTTCTCTTCCCCGGCCAGGGGTCCCAGGCGGTGGGGATGGGCCGCGCCTTCGCGGAGGCCTCGCCGGCGGCGCGCGCCCGCTTCGGGGCGGCCGATACGGCCCTGGGGGCGGACCTCTCCCGGCTGTGCTTCGAGGGGCCCCTGAAGGAGCTCACGCGGACCGCCAACGCCCAGCCGGCCGTGCTGACGGCCAGCGTGGTGGCGGCCGAGGCCCTGGCCGCGGCGGGCCTCCTCCCGGACGTGGTGGCGGGCCACTCCCTGGGGGAGTACAGCGCGCTGGTGGCGGCGGGGGCCCTGGACTTCGCCGACGCGGTCCGCATCGTGCGGGCCCGCGGCACCTTCATGCAGGAGGCGGTGCCCGAGGGCCAGGGTGCCATGGCGGCCATCCTGGGGGGGGCGGTGGCCGCCATCGGGGAGGCCTGCGCGGAGGCCGAGCGGGATGGGCTCGGCCTAGTGGACATCGCCAACCTCAACGCCCCAGACCAGACGGTGATCTCGGGGGCCGTGGCGGCCGTGGAACGGGCCATGGCCCTGTGCGTGGCGCGGGGCGCCAGGCGCGCCGTACGCCTGCAGGTGAGCGCGCCGTTCCACTGCCGGCTCCTCCAGCCGGCGGCCGATCGCCTGGCGGAGTCCCTGGGGGAGGTCCCGGTGGCCCCGCTGCGCGTCCCCGTGCTCCGCAACGTGGACGCCGAGCCGATGACGGACCCCTCCGAGGTGGTCCCCAGCCTCGTCCGGCAGGTCTGCGCCCCGGTGCTGTGGGAGGCCAGCGTCCGCCGCCTGTGCAAAGACGGGATCGAGGTCTTCATCGAGGTGGGGCCGGGGAAGGTCCTGACCGGCCTGGTCAAGCGCATCGCCGAGGGCGCCGCGGCCTATGCGGTGGAGCACCCGGACGGGGTGCGGGCGGTCTGCGAGGCCCTGGCGTGAGCTTTGACGGCCGGGTGGCCCTGGTGACCGGCGGGTCCCGGGGGATCGGCCACGCCGCCGCAGCGCTCCTGGCGCGGGGCGGGGCGCGGGTGGCCGTCTGCGCGCGCACCCAGGCGGATGCGGAGGCCGCGGCCCAGGCCTTGCGGGACGAGGGACAGGAGGCCATGGGCCTCTCCGCCGATGTGGCGGATGCCGCCCAGGCCGAGGCCGCCGTGCGGGCCTGCACGGAACGCTTCGGTCGGCTGGACATCCTGGTGAACAACGCCGGCATCCGCCACGACGGCCTGGTCCTTCGCATGCGGGACGCGGAGTGGGACCGGGTGCTGGCGGTGAATCTCACCGGCGCCTTCCACTGCATCCGGGCGGCCCTGCGCGGGATGGTCCGTCAGCGCGCCGGGCGCATCATCAACGTTACATCGGTGGTAGCCGCCCGGGGAAACGCGGGACAGGCGAACTATGTCTCGGCCAAGGCGGGGCTGATCGGGCTCACCAAGGCCGTGGCGCTGGAGGTCGCCTCCCGTGGCATCTCGGTCAATGCCGTGGCCCCGGGCTTCATCGAGACCGCGATGACGGCCGATCTGGGCGATGAGGCCCGGAGGACCTACATGGCACAGATCCCGGCGGGCCGCTTCGGGCGCCCCGAAGAGGTGGCCTGGGCCATCGGGTTTCTGGCCTCGGAGGCGGCGGGATACATCACGGGGCAGGTGCTGCACGTGAACGGCGGGATGTGGATGTGAACCACGCGGGGGCCTCCCGAGGGGCCCGGAGGCGAGGTCATGGCAGCGGTGGGGGCGGACGAGAAGGTGAAGAAGATCATCGTGGAACAGTTGGGCGTGGAGGCGGAGGAGGTCACCCCCGAGGCCAAGTTCATCGAGGACCTGGGGGCCGACTCGCTGGACACGGTGGAGCTCATCATGGCCCTCGAGGAGGAATTCGGGATCGAGATCCCCGACGAGGATGCCGAGAAGATCGTCACCGTGAAGGACGCCATCGAATACATCAAGTCGCACGCCTAGTGGGGACGGGGCGAGTCGCCGGCGCCCGGCCCCCCACCCAGCGGGGCGGCGCCACGGGGATGCCAACATGCGGCGCGTAGTGGTCACGGGCCTGGGGGCGGTGACCCCCATCGGTATCGGCACCGAGACCTATTGGAAGCACCTCACCGAGGGCGCGTCGGGCGTCGCCGCCACGACCCGGTTCGACGCCAGCCACCACGATTGCCGCATCGCTGCCGAGGTGAAGGGGTTCGACCCGCTCCAGTGGATGGAGAAGAAAGAGTCGCGCAAGATGGACCTGTTCATCCACTACGCCCTCGCCGCGGCCCAGATGGCGGTGGATGACGCCGGCCTGAAGGTAACCGACGAGAACCGGGAACGGGTGGGTGTCTTCGTGGGGACCGGGATGGGCGGCATCCCGGCCCTGGAGGAGTCCCACCGGGTCCTCCTGGAGCGGGGCCCGAGCCGGATCAGCGCCTACTTCATCCCCTCCATCATCACGAACCTGGGCTCGGGCCAGATCTCCATGCGCTACGGGATGAAGGGCCCGAACTCCTGCGTGTCCACCGCCTGCGCCACAGGCAACCACGCCATCGGCGATTCCTTCAAGATCATCCAGCGGGGCGACGCCGACGCCATGCTGGCGGGAGGGACGGAGGCCGTGATCACGCCCCTCACCATCGGCGGGTTCTGCGCCATCAAGGCCCTCTCCACGCGGAACGACGAGCCGACGCGGGCCAGCCGGCCCTGGGACAAGGAACGGGACGGGTTCGTGATGGGGGAGGGCGCCGGGCTCCTGATGTTGGAAGAACTGGAGTGCGCCCGTCGGCGGGGGGCGCGCATCTACGCCGAGATCATCGGCTACGGGCTCTCGGCGGACGCCTATCACATCACCCAGCCTGCCCCGGAGGGGGAGGGGGCCTTCCGCTCCATGCGGATGGCCCTCCAGGACGCCGGGGTGCGCCCGCAGGAGGTCCACTACATCAACGCCCACGGCACCTCCACGCCCGTGGGGGACGCCATGGAATCCCTGGCCATCAAGCACGTGTTCGGCGAGCACGCCCGCTCGCTGGCCGTCTCCTCCAACAAGTCCATGATCGGGCACCTGCTGGGGGCGGCGGGCGGGGTGGAGTCGGTGGCCACGGTCCTCACCGTATACCACGACCTGATCCCTCCCACCATCAACCACGAGGAGCCGGACCCGGAGTGCGACCTGGACTACGTCCCCAACCGGGCCAGGGCCGCACGCGTGGAGGTGGCGCTCACCAACTCCTTCGGCTTCGGCGGGACCAACGCCACCCTGGCCTTCCGCAAATACCACGACTAACGGGCCGCTGAAAACAGTCCAGCATCCTCCCCGCCGCCTTACCTCCGACCTCGCCGCCCGCCCTCCGGCGGCCGCGCGGTGGCACGGCGCCACCGCGAACCGGCCACCTGGGGAGATCGGGTGTCGGGGTCTCCGCCTTCGCGTCCTATGCGGGGGCAGGTTCGGGGGCGAGGCCGCGGGGGGGCAGGACGTGCACGGTGGGCTCGGTGCGGCGCAGGCGCTGGTATTCGGCCAGGAACCCCTCCAAGAAATTCTTGCGGAGGGTCATGGGGTTGCGGCGGGGGAAGGCCTGGTAGGGCAAGTCCAGGTGGATAACGGAGGCGCGCAGCTTCGCCAGTGCCTGCGCCGCATCGTAGGAGGCCCGGTAAAGGGTCTGGAGCGACATCCCTTGGCGCGGCCCCAGGCCGAAGACCAGGATGCGTGCGACGCGGAACTTCCCCTGCGGGGTGAGGAGGGCGGCCGTCCCGGGAGAGGCGGTGAACCGGCCGGACGCCTGCAGGCGGGAGACGGCCCCACACAGATACCAGTCCACGGTGCCCAGGTGGCCCCGGGGGGCCGGCACGTCACTGAACTGGAAGAGCGCCAGGGCGTCCCCCTCCAGGTCCTCCAGGGGGGGCGCCGGCGCCGCCGGAAGGTCGAGCGCATTCATCGAAAGCTCATTCCATCGCTTGGCAACGCGATGGCCTGAAGGGGCTGCTCAAAAGGGCCCAGATGCAAGGCGGCGCGCGAAGGGCCGAGTGAGGCGTACTCCTGGTACGCCGCAGCGAGCGCCCGAGCGGGCCAACGCCGCAGATGGGCCCTTTTCAGCAGCCCCGGTTAGCGGGCGGCGGCCGCGCGGATCCGGTCCAGGATACCATTGACGAACCGCCCCGAGTCCTCGCCGCCGTAGGCCTTGGCGAGCTCGATGGCCTCGTCGATGGCCACCAGGTCCGGCACGTCGCCCGCATGCAGGAACTCGTACACCGCCAGCCGGAGGATGTTCCGGTCCACCAAGGGCATCCTGGCCAGCGTCCAGTGCTCGGCGTGCGCGGCGATGAGCTGGTCCAGCGCCTCCCGGTGGTCCACCACACCGCGCGCCAGGGTCTCGGCATAGTCTCGCGCCGGGGCGGGGGCGGGGTGATCCTCCCAGAAGGCGGCCAGGCGGGCGGCCTCCTGGCCCGGGTGGAACTCCAGCTCGTACAGGAGGGCCAGCGCCAGTTCGCGCGCCCGCCGTCGCTTGCCCAGCTCGCTCACGAGATCCGCTCCAGCACGTCCGCCATCTCCAAAGCGGCCACGGCGGCCTCGTAGCCCTTGTTGCCCATGCCGCCGCCGGCGCGGGCCATGGCCTGCTCCATGGTATCCGCGGTGATGACCCCGAAGCTCACCGGCAGGCCGCAGGCGCGGGAGACGGCGGCGATCCCCTCCGCGGCCTGGGCCGCCACGTATTCGAAGTGGGGGGTCTCCCCGCGCACCACCGCCCCCAGGCAGATCACGGCCTGGACGTTTCCCTTCTGCGCCAGCCGCTGGGCCGCCAGGGGCAGTTCGAAGGCGCCCGGCACGTGGACCACGGTGAGGTGCTCCGGCGCCGCCCCGTGGGCGCGCAGGGCCTCCAGGGCGCCCTCCAGGAGGCGGGCGGTGACGTTCGCGTTGAAGCGGCTCACCGCGATGCCGATCCGGCGTCCCGCCGCCGACACTCTGCCCTGGATCGTCTGCACGCGTGTGCCGCCCCTGGCCGCGCCGGGTCGCCTCCCGGACGCCGCTCCACTCGCCGGCCGGACACGGCGACGACTGCCGCGCACCCTGCCCCCCACGCCGGCGCCGTGCCTCAGCGGCGCGGGGCGGCGGGGCGGGGCATGGCGCGCCGCCGCGGCCGCACCGGCACGCCGAGGAGATGGCCCAGTTTGTCCCGCTTGGTCTGGAGGTAGGCGACGTTCTCCGTGGTGGGGGAGGTCTCCATGGGGACGCGTTCCACCACCCGGAGCCCGTAGCCTTCCAGCCCCACGATCTTCTGCGGGTTGTTGGTCATGAGGCGGAGGGCGCGCACGCCCAGGTCCACCAGCATCTGGGCCCCCACACCGTAGTCCCGCTGGTCCGGCTCGAAGCCGAGGCGCACGTTGGCCTCCACGGTGTCCAGCCCCTGGTCCTGCAGCTCGTACGCCCGCAGCTTGTTCGCCAGGCCGATCCCGCGTCCCTCCTGCCGGATGTAGAGGATCGCGCCGCGCCCCTCCCGCGCGATGCGGGCCATGGCCCCCTGGAGCTGCCCGCCGCAGTCGCAGCGGAGGGACCCGAGGACGTCCCCCGTGAGGCACTCGGAGTGGAGTCGCACCAGGGTGGGCCGCCCGTTCGCCACGTCCCCCGTGGTCAAGACCACGTGGTGCTTGCCGTCCAGTTCGCTCCGGTAGAGCACCGCCCGGAACCGGCCCAGCCGGGTGGGCACCCAGGCCTCGGCCGTGCGGCTTACCACGACCTCGCGCCGCATCCGGTACCCGATGAGATCCTTTACGGTGAGCACGGGCAGGCGGTGGCGGGCGGCCAACCGCCGCAGGACGGGGAGGCGGGCCAGCGTGCCGTCCGCGTTCATGACGTCGCAGAGGACGCCGCCGGGGGCCAGGCCGGCGAGGCGCGCCAGATCCACGATGGCCTCGGGTCGGGCGGCGCGGCTCAGCACGCCGCCGTGTCGGACGCGGAGCGGGAAGGTGTGCCCGGGGCTCGTGAGGTCCTCGGGCTTGGCCGACGGGTCCACCAGCACCTGGATGGTGGCGGCCCGATCGTAGGCCGAGATCCCCGTGGTGGTGCGCTCCCGGGCATCCACCGAGGTGTGAAAGGCCTCGGCGCCCGGCGAATCGGCGGGCATGGGCGGGATACGCAAGCCATCCAGCCGATCGCCCGTGAGGGGAGTCACCACCAGGCCGCGGCCGTGCCGGGCCATGAAGTTGATGGCCGCCGGGGTCACCTTCGAGGCCGCCATGGCCAGGGCGCCGTCATCGTCCTCGTGACCGTCATCCACCAGCAGGATCATGCGGCCGGCGCACAGGGCGGCCACGGCCGTCTCCACGCTGGCGAAGCCGGCGGCGGACCGGGTCCGGCGCAGACCCGCCGCACCCCGGGGCCGCGGGCGCCGGACGGCGGGCCGCCTCATCGGCTCTCCGCCGCGGGGGCCTCTGCCACGAGGTGCGCCGGCAGGCGGTCCAGGCGGGTGAGGAGGCGGGCTACGTATTTGCCCAGCAGGTCCGCCTCCAGGTTCACGGCGTCGCCGGGTCGGCGCGCGCCGAGGGTGGTGTGCTGCAGGGTGAACGGGATCAGGGCCACGCCGAACTCTTCCTCCGCCAGGTCCGCCACGGTCAAACTCACCCCATCCACGGCGATGGAGCCCTTGTAGACCAGGAGGGGGGCCAGGACCTCGGGCACCCGGATCCGCATCACGGACCCTTCCCCCTCCGGGCGGTGGGCCGTCACCGTCCCGACGCCGTCCACATGGCCGGTGACGAGGTGGCCCCCCAGTGGCGCCCCCAGCGTGAGGGGCCGTTCGAGGTTCACCCGATCACCGGCGCGGAGGCCGCCGAAGGTCGTCCTGGCCACGGTCTCGCCGGACAGGTCGGCCGCGAAGCAGGGCCCCTCCCAGGCGACGAGGGTCAGGCAGGCGCCGTTCACGGCGATGCTGCTGCCCACCGCCGGCCGGGACCACGCCTCGGGGGTCCCCACCCAGAGGCGCGCCCCGCCCGGCTGCGGGAGCAGCGCCTCGACCTCGCCCATGGCTTCTACGATCCCTGTAAACATCCCGCGCGTCTCTCGTTTCCGCTCGCCCGGCACCACTGGAATTCCCCTCCCCTCGGGGGAGAGGCTCCGGGTGAGGGGGGCCGCTTCACCGACCCACGACGGAACCCGTGAACAGCCAATCCTCGCCGACCCGTTCCACGGCCACGTCGCTCAACCGCCAGGCCTCGCCCAGCGTGGCCGCACCCAGCCCGCCCAGGACGGGCACCGCCTCCCGCCCTCCCAGGAAGATGGGGGCGACGAAGATGGCCACCCGATCCACGATGCCGGCCTCCAGGGCTCCGGCGTGGAGCGTCCCGCCGCCCTCGATGAGGAGGCTGGTGACGTTGCGCTTGGCGAGAGCCCCAGCCAGCGCGCCAAGGTCCACTCGGGGGGCCGGCCCATCCAGCACGAGCACCTCGACCCCGGCCGCCTGCAGGGCGGCCACCCGATCCCCCGGCGCCTGCGGTGTGGTCGCCACCAGCGTCGGGAACTCGTGCGCCGTCCGTACGAGGCGGCGGGACAGGGGCAGGCGCGCGCGCGAATCCACCACGACGCGCAATGGCTGGCGCGGTGCCGAGACCTCCCGCGCCGTCAGCATCGCATCGTCCCGCAGGGCCGTCTCCGCGCCGATCAGTATCGCATCCGACTCGGCCCGCATCTCATGGGCCCGCCGGCGGGCGGGCTCGCCGGTGATCCAGCGCGCCTCCCCCGTGCGCGTGGCGATCTTCCCGTCCAGGCTCATCGCGGCCTTGAGGATGCCCAAGGGGCGCCCCTTCGTGACCCAGGTGAAAAAGGCCGCATTGAGCGCCCGGGCCTCGGCCTCGCACGGCCCGACCTCCACGGCCAGGCCCGCCTCCCGGAGGCGGGCGAGGCCCTGCCCGCGCACGGCCGGATTCGGATCCTGAACGGCCGCGATCACCTTGGAGACGCCGGCCCGAAGGATGGCCTCCGTGCAAGGTGGCGTCCGCCCGGTATGGCAGCAAGGTTCAAGTGTTACGTAAAGGGTTGCGCCACGCGCCCGCTCGCCCGCAGCATCCAGGGCTGCCACTTCGGCATGCGGCCCTCCGAGTTGCGCGTGGTAACCTTCCCCCACGACGACCCCATCCCTCACGAGGACCGCGCCGACCAGGGGGTTCGGGCTCGTGTGCCCGCGCCCTCCCAGGGCCAGCTCGAGCGCCCGACGCATCACGCTTACTGAGGCCTCGTCGTGCATGCTGTAGGCAAGGTAACATCGCGTCTCGCAAGGTGTCAAGGAGCGCGGCGGGGCCATTAATTGATTGACTGATTGACCGATTTACCGATTAACCGATTGCTCAGACTATCGCGGAGCAGCGGATAGGAAGGGCGCGCAACTGGCCCGCGAAATGCTTGGAAGAGCTGTCAGCCGGGCAGGCGGCCGTGGATTCGAGCGGTCTTGCGGGAGGCAGTGAAGATGGCCACGAGTTCGTCCGCCTCCCTGAGGAGCCCTGGCAGGCGATCGTCCGTCGCCGCTCCCGATGCTGCGAGGAGTTCAAGCCAATAGAGGGACTCGTCCGCTTCCTCCTCTACGACGGCCAGCTTGGACCTGAAGTCGGCGCCCGATCGGGCACGGCACGCTGCCCGATAGTTCGAGCCGACCGCGGTTCCCGCGCGGAGCAGTTGGTTGCCGATGACCTGGGCCACGCGGGTCCCCGGCAGATCGGCCACCAGGGCGATGATCTCAAGACCGAATGCCTTCGTCCTGGCCTTCAGTTGTTCCGGCGTCTTCGCGCATCCTCCTCTTCGCTATGAATCGCCCAAGCGGTCAATCGGTGAATCGGTCAATCGGTGAATCGCCTCACGGCAGGAGGGCGTCCAGGTAGGCCGCGGGATCGAAGGGCTGGAGGTCGTCCAGTGCCTCGCCGACGCCGATGTAGCGGACGGGAAGGGCCAACTCGCGGGCGATGGCCACGGCGATCCCGCCCTTGGCCGTCCCATCGAGCTTGGTCAGGATGATCCCGGTCAGGGGCACGGCGGCGTGGAACTCCTTGGCCTGGACCAGCCCGTTGGTCCCCGTCACCGCGTCCAGCACCAGCAGCGTTTCGTGGGGCGCGCCCGGGAGCTCCCGGGCGGTGACGCGATGGATCTTCTTCAGTTCCTCCATGAGGTTCTTCTTGGTGTGGAGGCGGCCCGCCGTGTCGATGAGGACGCGATCCGCCCCCCGCGCCCGCGCCGCCCGCAGGGCATCGAAGACCACGGCCGAAGGGTCGGCCCCGGGCTGATGCGCCACCACGGGCGCCCCCACGCGCTCGCCCCACACCTTGAGCTGGTCGATGGCGGCGGCCCGGAAGGTGTCGCCGGCCACCAGGAGGACCTTCTCGCCCGCCGCGGTCCAGCGATGCGCCAGCTTGCCGATGGTGGTCGTCTTCCCCGTCCCGTTGACCCCCACGAAGAGGATCACGATGGGCGGGGCGGGCGGGGCCGCGGCCGGCTTGTCCAGCGCCTGCAGGACCGCCTGCAGGTGGCGCCGCAGCATGTCCCGCGGCTTGAATCCCAGGGGCAACGCTTGCAGCTTGGCCACCAGCTCGGCGGCCGTCCTGGGTCCGAAGTCCACCGCCACCAGCGCCTCTTCGAGTTCCTCCAGGGACTCGCTGCTGGGCGGCGCGGCAGCCGCCAAGACCTCCCCACCCGTGGCCACGAGCGTCTCCCGCGTCCGGCGCAGCCCCTCTTTCAAACGATCGAGCCACCCCATGCT
>Ga0187780_10000928_pt1 | contig 21765 bp, 21 predicted proteins | sample 1015_Q2_SP10_20__FD_132429 | JGI IMG/M metagenome (GOLD analysis project Ga0187780, IMG submission 132429) | Tropical peat soil microbial communities from peatlands in Department of Meta, Colombia - 1015_Q2_SP10_20_MG | ecosystem: Environmental > Terrestrial > Soil > Wetlands > Peat | place... | reverse complement strand
GCTCGGTGCGCGTGCGCGCGAAGAGCCTGTCGCTGGGCCCTGCGCAGGCGGCGAGCCTGCTGTGGGAAGCGCGCGGCGTGCGCAGCATGGAAGTGAGCGCACAGAGTGTGCGCGTCGGCTCGCTGCAGCTGACCGACGCGAGCCTGCACAAGCAGGGCGGCGCGCTGAGCGCGCAGGCGCTGACGAGCGAAGCGGCCGTCAAGGAAGCGCTGCCGCCGGGTTTCGTCCTGCGGCTGCTGCGCAGTGAAGGCGGCGAGGTCGAAGTGCAGGCGAGCGGCGGCCTGTTCGGCGTGGGCGCGTCGGTGAACGCGGTCGCGGGCGGTAGTGAAGGCAAGCTAGTCGCGCATCCGCTCGGGTTCCTCGTGGAAGCGCTGCATCTGACTCTGTTCTCGGACCCGCACGTGTACGTCGTGGGCGTAGGCGCGAGCGTGCAGAGCGAACAGCCGCTGAGCTATCGGCTGACGATGACCGCGCGGCTGCACTGAGCGCGGCTCAGGCGGCGGTCGCGAGATCCGCTGGCGCCGCGGCGCTCCTGGCGGCGAGCACCATCGGCAGGCCGTGCTTGGGGCTGATCGTGGGCATCTGGCGGATGCTCAGGCGGAAGTCGTGGGGCAGCGAGAGTGAGAAGCGGGAGAGCATGAGCGTGGCGATCGTGCGCACCTCGAGCTGTCCGAAGCGCATGCCGATGCACATGCGCGAGCCGCCGCCGAAGGGGACGTAGGCGCCCTTGGGCAACGCGGCGCGCGCCTCGGGCGTAAAGCGCTCGGGCCGAAACGCGTGCGGCTCGGGGAATACGTCGGGCAGGTGGTGCGAAGCCCACGAGCAGTAGTTGACGAACGCGCGGCCGGGCACGGTGTGGCCTTCGAACTCGAACGGCTGCACCGAGCGGCGCGGTCCGACCCACGCGGGCGGATACTTGCGCAGCGTCTCGTCGAGCACCAGCTCGAGCTCGGCGAGCTCGCCGAACAGCACCGCGCGCAACTCGGAGGGCGTGCTCGCGGACGCACCGCACGCGAGCTTGGCGTCCTGCTCGGCGACCAGACGGGCGACGATGTGCGGGTGGCGCGCCAGCTCGTAGAGCATGAATGAGACGGTCGAGGTGGTCGTGTCGTGGCCGGCGAACAGCAGCGTCATGACCTCGTCGCGCACCTGCAGGTCAGAGAGCGTGTTGCCGTCCTCGTCGCTCGCGTCGAGCAGCAAGCTGAGAATGTCCTGCCCGCGCTCGCCGGTGCTGCGACGCCGCGAAATCTCCGAGTAGATGAGCGTGTCGAGCTTGCGTGCGGCCTGCTGCAGGCGCGCCCACGGTGTGTAGGGGCCGCGCAGGACGCGCAGCGCGTACTCGCTGGAGTAGAACGCGAGCGCCTCCTCAAACAGGCCGGCGGCGTCGATCGAGCGGGCGAGCGCACCGTCGGGGTCGACGCCGAACAGCGCGCGCATCGCCACGCGCATCGCCAGGCGACGGGTCCACGTGTACACGTCGACGGTCTCGCCGGGCGCGAGCTGGTCGAGCGCGCGCATGGTCTCCTGCACGATCGTGTCGACCGACGCGGCGATGTGCTCGCTGTGGAACGCGGGCAGCATGATCAGGCGCGAGCGGCGGTGGAAGTCGCCGTCGATCGTCAGCAGGCCATCGCCCATCAAGCCGATCAGGTCGCGGAAGAGCGAGTCGCGCCACGTGAAGTTGGACGCGTGCGAGACGGTCACGTAGTGGTTGGCCGCGGGTCCGAGCATGAACACGACGTTGCTGTGGAACAGGCGCAGCGTGAACACGGGCCCAAAGCGCTCGTAGGACTCGAGCAGCAGCGGCAGCGGATCGTCGGCGAAGCGACGCGTGCGCGCCAGCGACACGCGGGTTTCGCCCGGCGGGAACGGCACGGTCGCCCGGCGCTCGGAACGCAGGTCTTCGAGCAGCACCGAAACCGGTCGCGAGTTCAGCAGCGGCGGGGGGCCTACGAGCGTCACGGGCGTGAGCGTAGAGCAAAGCTGGCCGCTCGGCCAGTTTCGCAAGGTTACGGCCAAGGGCGCGAAAGCGGCGGGGGGCACGGGCCAAGGCGCAAGCCTTGGCATACTGGAGGAGCGCGGATCGCCTGACGCGGCGCTCCGAGCATCGCGGGGGCGTAGCTCAGCAGGTTAGAGCGCTGCCCTGTCACGGCAGAGGTCGCGGGTTCGAGTCCCGTCGCTCCCGCTCCTGACAACGGTCATTCCCGATCCCCATTCTGGGAGTGTCGAGCCTCAAGCTGTCTTGTCGGCTGGGCACGGCACCGAGGTGTTGATGGTGGTGTGGGTGCCGTCGAGGAAGTTGAAGGTGGCAGCGAAGGGGAAGCCGTGGCGGGGGCAGGTTTCAGGGAGGCGTATGCCGTTGGGCTGGTAGGCGATGGTTTTGCCGTGGGAGCGTTCGTAGTAGGTGACGTTTTTGGGGCCGATGGTGGCACGCATCTGCACTACGGCGGCGTCGGGCGCTTCGGGGAGCGTTGGGACTGGGGGTACGTTGGTGTCGAGACTACCGCCGAACGGCGGTGGGGCTTCGAGTACGAGGCCCGTGAAGATGAGTTGGGCGTAGATGGGGCTTCGTGCTTCGGCGTAGAACAGTACTCGTAGGTGTCCTTCTTGGATGGGGGCCATCCAGGTTGTGATTTGCCCGGTCTCGTGGATGATTTCTGGGCCGAGAGGGATCTCGGCTAGGGCGCTGCCGTGGCCTATGAGTGAGTCTGGTGGGCAGCCTTCGGGTCCGAGTGCTTCGAGGGTGGCGGGTTCGCATGTGGCGAGGCCGAGTCCGCTCGTGACTATTCCCAGGTTGGCGGGGTAGCGCAGGTCGAACGCGGTCAGTGGTGGCGGTATGCGGCCGAGCGGGGTGGCGATTTGGAAGCCGAGGACGATCGTCGTATCCCGTCCGAGGTGCTCAGGGACGAGCGCAACGTTCAGCTTTGCAGATTGTGTGGCCGAAGCGTCCCTGGCGTGCCATGCGAGCAGCGTGAGTACAGCGATGAGTAGAGCCGCGATGTGGGCGGCTTTGGTGCGCCGTGTGGCTGCTGCCATGTCAGTACGACAGGGTGCCGGTGGTCTGGACGACAGCAGCGTAGGGCTGTGTTCGTTCGATTGTGCCGTAGAAGCCGCCGTGGCCGTGCGCGTCCGCATAGCGGCCTGTGCCGTGGCTGACGCTCATGGCGCCGCCAAAGCTCGCGAGCCTGCCGGTGCCGCTCGGCTTGCCGGACCCGTGTCCGGAGATTGACCAGCCGTGACCGTAGATCGTGAAAGATGCCGTTACGGTGGGGCCGACGTGGAGGTAGGCCTTGACGGCTCCGGGTAGCCCGCCCGTTGCGGCACCTACCTCCAGCAGTAGGGACCCTGGGCTCTTGACGTAGTGGAGGTGGGCGGTGTCGGTCACGTTCAGGGTGTGCGCTGCTCGGCCGACTGGCGGGCTTGTCGCGTCGCTGGCGTGGGCGTACACGGCAGCGGTGCTGCCGAGCACGGCAAGCAGGAGTACGAGCAAGCGTGCGGCTCGACGAACACGCTCAGGTGCCGTCAGGGGAAGGTTTTGAGCAGCGAAGCTCGGGGGGCAGTCAGTACCGGACCGCGTTTGTCTACTATGACCATTAGCTGGAAGCATTCGATACACCAGGCATTCTACGCCCATCCGGTCTAGGATTGTGGGTCGTGGCGACCCCTCGGCCCGGAGATTTTCCAGCGAGCATGGCGGTGCTTGGCCTGCTGGTCCAGCATTCCGACACCGTCGGTGGACTCTCGTTGCGTCTGGAGGGGCAGCATCCGAACGCGCGATGGCCCCGCAACATCGTGCACAACACGCTGACTAGCCATGTTCGCAAGGATCTCGTTCGTGTCGTTGGCTCGGGTGGCGCAGCGGAGCGTTACGAGGCGACGCCCGCTGGAGTTGAGCATTTCAGGGAGTGGTTGCGTAAGTCCGCGGCGACGGTGCCGACTTTGCGAGATGCTCTGCGCGCGAAGCTCAGCTACATAGAAGACGAGGAACAGCTCGCGGGAGCAATCAGAGACATCCGCAAGCAGGAGGAATGGTGCGTGGATGAGGCTGAGACGGCTCAGGGGCGCTACCGAAGGGCCTGGCGGCTGGGGAGGCTGCAGTCGAGCGGCAAACACGATGTGCGCACGAGGGTGCGCCGCGTGCTGATGGTTGACGAAGTCAAGTTGTGGCTCGAACGGGCCGCAGCTCTGAGGCGGCTACGCGTGAGCCTCGAAGACCCCGATGGTGAAAATGACACGCTGGCGGCCGGTGATGACTGAGCTGCTCACGGTTAGGGCGGTCCACAAGAGCTACCGTCGTGGTGAGCGGCGGCTGCGGGTCTTGGAGGATGTCTCGCTCACGGTGGCGGCTCGGGAGATCGTTGCAGTCCTTGGCTCGCGGTATGAGGGCAAGACGACGTTGTTGAAGCTCGCTGCCGGTCTTGAACGGCCGGATGCTGGCGAGGTCTGGTTCGCAGGCCGGGAGCTGGGCAGTCTGCGGGCGCGAGAGCGCGAGCGGCTTTTGGGCGACGAGATTGCGTGGATCGACAGCGAGGGCACCGGCCTTGAGTTCGAGGTACTCGACTACGTCGGCTTGCCATTGCGGATGCGCTGCGGTGCTCGCGACGCCGACGATCGCGCGATGACGGCTCTCGAGCGCGTAGAGGTCCCAGATATCGCACGGCGTCGCTGGGCCGAACTGTCCAACTGGGAGCGGGTGCTAGCCGCGTTCGCGCGAGCTATCGCGAGCGCGCCGCGTCTGATGGTGGTGGACGATGTGCTCGATGGCCTTGGGATGAGCAAGACGCGCGAGGCAAGCGAGCTGCTTTGCTCGCTCGTGCAGGAGCTTGGGTGCGGAGTGCTGATGAGCGCCTCAGATATCGAGGCTGCGCTACTTGCAGACCAGGTGTGGTCGTTTGACCAACGGACTTTGAGACCAATCTCCGACCAGGGCGGGGGCGAGGCGGACATCATCGACTTTCCGCGTGGCGGTTTCGATCGGGGCCGAGGTTCGCGCGGCACAGGCTCGTAGGTGCTCGCGCTTCGCGAACTGGTCAAGCACTACCGAGTAGGCGGAGGGGAACCGATACGCGCCGTCGATGGCGTCTCGATGACCGTCGGCGCGGGGAAGTTTGTAGTCATGTACGGGCCTAGCGGTTCGGGAAAGACAACACTGCTGGAGCTGGTTGCTGGCTTGCAAGCACCGGACAACGGCACGGTCCTCGTCGACGGTCGTGACATCTCCGCGATGTCGCGTAGAGAAGCTGACGAGTACCGGTTGCGCGAGCTTGGGATCATCGGGCAGCCGCAGAACCTTATCCCCGGAGCGCGCGCGATTGAGAACGCCTCGCTCAAGCTTTGGCTTTCAGCGCGCAGGCAGAGCGAAATAGGACCCACGATTGAACCGTTGCTTGATCAGCTCGGTTTGGCTGAGCGGATGCTGCATCGCACGGAGCAGCTGTCGATGGGTGAGCGCCAGCGAGTGCTGATCGCACAAGCGCTCTCGACCGACCCCAAGCTGCTGCTCGCCGACGAGCCAACCGCGAACCTCGATACGCACCGCACCCGCGAGGTCCTCGGTTTGCTGCGCGCCCTTTGCGAGCAGCGTGGTACAGCGCTGCTGCTGGCCAGTCACGATCCACAAGCGGCCGTGTTTGCCGATCAGGTGCATGAACTTTGTGACGGCAAGCTGCAGGCGTACGAGCCCGACCATGCCCTACTCGTGCCCGGCTCACAGCAAACGAGGCCCTGACGATGGAGAGGATGAGCCTTGCGAACATCCTGGGGCTGTATCGCGCCCGGTTGCGCGCCAGGGCGGTGCTGGTACAGGAGGGCCTTGCGATACTCGGGATCGCGGTCGGCGTTGCGCTGCTGTTTGCGACACAGGTCGCTGGCACAAGCCTTACACGCTCGGTACAGGCGCTTACCCGTCAAGTCGTAGGCAACGCGCAGCTTCAAGTCGAGGCGCGTGGCCCCGACGGCTTTGACGAACGCCTGCTCGGCGAGGTCAGGCGCCAGCCAGGCGTGCGCATCGCTCTGCCAGTGCTAGAGCAGCAAGCGAACGTCATCGGGCCAAAGGGAGAGCGTGCCGTAGACCTCATCGGCACCGACCCGCAGTTCGCTCGTTTGGGTGGCTCCGTGCTCCAACGTTTTTCCGCAGAAAAGCTCGCAGCACAGGAAGCGATTGCGCTGCCAGCGCCAGTCGCCGAAGCCGTCGGCGTGATCTCACTGGAGACGCTCAAACTGCAGGTCGGCGCGCGCGTGATCACAACCCTGCTCGGCGCGGCCCTTCACGAAAACGAAGTCGGTGGGCTGGTCCACAGCCCGATTGCGCTCGCACCCGTCGCATATGCCCAACGGATGGCAGGGCTCGTCGGGCGTATCACCCGAATCTTCGTCCAGGTTATGCCCCACCGCGAAGCACAAGTGCGGCGTGAGCTCACCGCGCTAGCGGTGACGGCGGGTGCGAGCGTAGAGCCCGCTAGTTTCGACTCGACGCTGTTTGCGACCGCTGTCGCACCGCAAAGCCAAAGCGAGGCGTTGTTCTCCGCCATCAGTGCTCTGGTCGGGTTCATGTTCGCGCTCAACGCGATGCTGATTACGGTTCCGGCACGCCGCAAGCTGCTCCAGGACATCCGCACACAAGGAGCGACCCGCCCGAGGGTCGTTCAGATTCTCCTGTTCGATGCGGCAGTGATCGGCGCGATCTCCTGTGTGGCGGGCCTGGCGCTCGGAGAACTGCTCTCAATCACGGTGTCTGCGTTTCACACAACCCCGGGGTACCTATCGTTCGCCTTCCCCGTTGGCGACGACAGGATCGTCACAGCGCAAACCGTCGCGCTGGCTGTCGGCGCTGGACTGGCAGCCGCAGTTGCGGGGGTATTCTGGCCGTTGCGTGACGCTCTGGCGCCATCGACCTCGTCTAAGACGCCAAACGCGACCACGCGATGGACACTGGCACGACTGGTCCTCGGGGTCGCCTGCCTCTTGACAGCAACGCTCATTCTACTCGTAGACGCGGCCGCTGCCATCATCGGTAATGTTGCGCTTCTGGTCGCGCTCGTCTGCCTCCTACCGTTCGCTTTCGACGGGTTCGTGACCCTACTTGGCCGCCTCCAGCGCCGACTGCCCGGCGCCATGCTGCGCATGGCAATTACCGATTTGCGGACCCCGCAGACGCGCGTACGCTCGCTCGCGATTACCGCCACAGCCGCAGTCGCCGTATTCGGCGTCGTTGAGTTCCAAGGTACCGAGACAAACCTCAGCTCAGGTCTGGATAGGTCAGCGAGAGGCATCGACTCCACAGCCGATGTATGGGTCACCCCTGGCGGAGAATCAAACGCATTCGCAACCACGCCGTTCCGGCAGATACGCGAGTCTGCTCTCGAACGCCTGCCTGGGGTCAGGACCCTAGAAATCTACAGGGGTAGCTTCTTGAACTGGGGCGATCGACGCCTTTGGATACTCGCGCCCCCCAGCGGCTCAGCGGGACCAATCCTCGCAGGCCAAATAGTCAAAGGCGACGCCACAGGCGCCGCAGCGAAGGTCAATCAAGGCGGATGGGCGGTCCTCTCCCAAGCGCTCGCCTCCGAACACCACCTTAGCCTCGGGCAAGCCTTCACCCTCCCTGCGCCGCAGCCGATCAGCATGAGAATAGCTGCGCTCAGCTCCAACCTCGGATGGCCACCGGGCGCAATCATCATGGACTCAAGTGACTATGCGCGCGCATGGGGAAGCAGCAATCCGAGCGCCCTTCAAATCCAAACAACACTCACCGCCTCGCTTGCGATCGTCCGCAGGCTGGTTCAACGGACGCTCGGAACGGAAACAGGGCTCAGCGTCGAAACAACGATCGAGCGACAACACCGCCACTTCGCGCTGGCCGCTCAGGGACTTTCGCGCCTAACACAGATCAGGCTGCTGGTGCTCGGTGCAGCCGTGCTCGCCGTCACGGCCGCGATGGCCGCGATGATGTGGCAGCGCCGCGACCTCGTCGCGTTCATCAAGCGCGCAGGCTATCGGCGCGGTGTGCTGCTTAGGTGGCTGCTTTGCGAGAGCATGATAATGCTCGTAGCCGGCTGCGCGATGGGAGCCGCATTCGGTGTCTTCGCTCAACTGCTCGGCAGTCATTTCTTGGCGAGCGTGACCGGCTTTCCGATCGCCTTCAACATCGAAGTGCTCGCCGCCGTATCGAGCTTTGCCCTCGTCACCACTGTTGTGGCGATCATTGTCCTTTTGCCAGGGTACCTGGTAGTCCGTGTGCCCCCGCGGACAGTCAGTCCGGCCTTCTAGCAAACGCCTGGCCCGCGTTCACCGCAACCTGCACGATCCTGCGCCCCTCTCGCTCAGACAGCTGAGTGCACTAGTCCGCGCCGTAGGGCGGGAGCTTGCATGGGGCCTACCCACAGTAGCCCGAGAGGTGAACAGCTGGCGAGCCGTAGCCAGCGCCATCCCAACAGCTGCGCTACGCACCGACGCCCTCAGCTCCCTGGAACGCAAGCGCGGCCACACCGACGGCGCCGCCTTGTTCTCGACCCTCGCGCCCACCCGCAACCGTAGCCTGCTGCGTCTTCTGGTCGCCTACGAGGTTATCTGGGACTTCCTGGACACTGTAAATGAGCATGGCGCAACCGCCGGGCAAGCAAACGGCAGCCAGCTTCACCTCGCGCTGATCGACGCGCTCGACACGAACCGGCCAATGGCCGACTACTACCGCTATCACCCCTGGAAAGACGACGGCGGCTACCTACGTAGCCTCGTCGAAACATGCCGCAAATGCAGCGCGCAGCTGCCCTCATTTCATCACGCGCGTCCCCTGCTGCTAGAAGAAGCTAGCCGGGCTCAGGTACTCGCCATCAACCACGAGCTCGACGCAGTCCAACGCGACGCCAAGCTACAGGCCTGGGCCGAACAGGAACTACCGCCTCATCCAGACACAAGCTGGTTCGAGCTCACAGGCGCCGCGAGCGCGTCCCTCACGGTCCACGCACTTTTCGCACTCGCCGCCCAGCCGGCAACAAGCGAGGCGGAGATGAAGCGCGCGCGCAACGCCTACTTCCCGTGGATTTCCGCTGCCACCACCATGCTTGACAGCTACGTCGACCAGGCAGAAGACACCGCCAACGCCGACCACAGCTACATCGCTCACTACCCGACCGGCGCTGCCGCAACCGAACGCCTGGAAGTTCTCACGCGTCGCAGCCTGCGCGAGGCGCGGCAGCTCCACCACGGCGAGAGGCACACACTGCTCGTTGCGTGCATGGCCGCGATGTACCTCTCGAAGGACAGCGCGCGCGCACCTGACATGCGCGAAGCAACCGCAGCGCTGATCGACGCGGGCGGCACTCTCACCAAGCTCCTGCATCCAGTCCTGCGGCTGTGGCGCATTGCATACACACAGCGCACTTTCTAACCTACACAAGGAGACACCATGCCACGTCACTACAAACCATCGCTACTCCGCCGCACAAACAGTGATCTGCCGCCTTCACCACCACTACCCGCCGCCCTCCAAACACTCGGATGCCGCGGATGGCCGCTCTCGTACGTCGAAATGTGCAATCGCCGCTACGGAGAGCGCTTCACTGTATACCCCGTCGACATGCCGCCGCTCGTATTCCTCTCAGACCCCAAGGACATCCGAACAGTCGTCACCGCCCCAGCCAACGTCCTGCACCCAGGCGCCGGATCGGCCATCATCGCACCACTCATCGGCGAGCAAGCATTCATCCTATGCGAGGAAGACCAGCACATGTACGCACGCACCGCGACAGTGCCCGCCTTTCACCAAAACATCGTTAAGCAGCACAACCAAACGGTCGCCGAAATCGCAGCACGCGAGATCGCGTCATGGCCACTCAACGTGCCCTTCGCCAGCCACCCCTACATCCGGTCACTCACGCTGCAAGCCGTCCTGAACGCGCTCTTTGCCGGCGAGAGCCAATCGCTGATGAAAGCACTACGCGACCGCACGCTACACATGCTCGACATCACACAAAGCTTCCTGCTACAGCAGCCACGCCTACGATACCTGCCACACCTCCACAAGACATGGAGACGCTTCGTCCAACAGCGCTCGCACGTCGAAGCGATCATCTTCCCCCTGATCGCCAAACGACGCAACGAGCATCACGGCGGAGAGGACGTGCTCGACATGCTGCTTGCCGCGCACAACCCCGACGGCACCCCAATGTCAGACCGCCAAGTCCACGACCACCTCATGTCAATGATCGTCGCCGGACACGAGACGACCGCCGCCGAGATCGCATGGGCCTTCCAACTCCTAGCCCACAACGAGGCCGAGCAGCAGCGCCTAATCGAAGCAATCGACACTGGCGACGAGCAGCGATACCTGACCGCAGCCGTACACGAGACACTCCGCCACCGGCCAGCCTTCATGTTCGCCATCCCGCGAGAAGTCGTCATCCCGATCGAGATCGGCGACTGGACCTATCAGCCGTCAGTACACCTCGTGCCCTGCACATACCTCATGCACCACAACCCCAAACTCTACGACGAGCCGCACACTTTCAAACCCGACCGCTTCCTTAACGCTTCGCCCGCAGCGGGCACATGGCTACCCTGGGGCGCCGGCCGTAAGCGCTGCGTAGGACGCCACTTCGCGCTACTCGAGATGCAAACCGTCATACGGGAAACACTCGCCGGCCGACGACTGGAGCCAGCCAGCACACACATCGAGCATCCCCGCTGGCGGAGCGCGATCCTCGTGCCACACGCCGGGTCGCAAATCATTCTACGCAGCCGGCGTCGGCTGACCCAAAACGCCGTCGAGTCAATACGCGAGGCCGTACGATCGTAACGCCTATGTTCCGATCGTAACAACCTTCTAGCTATTTGGCATTGATAGAGTCACGATCACACGATCGTGGCTGTCGATCTGGTAAGCGCTCCTGGCCAGCGCCGCTTGAAAGCGCCCTCGCCAGCACCGAGCGGCGCACGGGCTATCGTTGTAGCGAGGAGTGATGTCAACGTCGCATGTCGCGCTCGCTGCTTCTTGGCCTCTTGTTGTTCGCCACGTTGCCGGCTGACGGGTCGTCGGCGGCGATCACCGATCTGGGGCAGTTACTCGGCATGAGCAACAGTACTGCGCACAGGTATGCGACCACGCTCGTTGCCGCGGGACTGGTCGAGCGCGATCCCCAGACGCGGCGCTACCGGCTGGCTCATGACGTGCAAGCCCCAAAGGCCGGCGGAAAGTGAGGCATGTCCGATGAGGGATCGAGGTGCACACCCGGTCGGCTCGCTTCGAGGCGCCCACACGTTCCGATCCGCGCATCGGGACCTGCGCGCCGGTCGTGAGCGGACCTTATTGGCCCGTGACCTTGTTGGCCGGCAGCTTCCGACGCTCACGCTCTTGAGCTACATGGAGAAGCGTGTGGAGTTGCCGCACGCGGGCGCCGGAGGGCTCGTGATCTACGCCTACCCGGCCGCGGACAGCTCGCCTGACGGGGCGGGGGAGAGTATGGCTGCTGATGCTGCGCAGCACCGGGCGTTTGGCGCGGCGCTCGTGGACTTTGAAGCGTGTTCGCTGCTGGCGGTCGGTCTGAGCAGCGAGTCCCCGCAGGTGCAGCGCGACCGCGTGCTGGAGCACCGTATCGGCCACCCGCTCTGGAGTGACCCCGAACTGCTGGTCGCTGGCGCGCTTGGGTTGCCGACGTTCACGCACGCGGCGGTTGGCTGTTACAGGCGGTTGATGCTCGTCGCGCGCGGGGGACGGATCGTTAAGGCGTTCTTCCCGGTCGAGGATGCGCACCGCAGCGCCGCGCAGGTGATCTTTTGGGCGAGAGCTACGGGCGGCTGATGCCAGCCTCGGCGGCAGCTGACGCTGATGTGTCTGGTAGCGGCAGTCCCGCCGGTCACGCTCACCTCATAGCGCGGGAGGCTGAGATTGGGGAGGCGTTCGGGGCGCGGCTGCGCGAGCTTCGCCGTGCCCGTGGCTGGCCTGTCGGCCCGCTGGCGCGGGAGTCCTCGATCGCTGTCCCAACGATCCGCAGGATCGAGCAAGAACGCCAAAAGGCACGGCAAGCGACCTTGGATGCGCTACTAGGCGCACTTGAGGTCCCGCACGACGAACTGACGGCTCTGGAAGCTCGCGTGGTACCCGACAAGCTTGTTAGCCGGTGAGCATGACAAAGGGCGAAGCTCGGCTACGCGCGACGAGCGAGCGAATGATGCTGACCCGTCTGTTCGGTGAGAGGATGCGGGAGCTGCGGCTCGCCGCGGGCCTGTCACCTTCGCGGCTTGCGAGCCGCTGCGGTGTCTCGGCTGAAACGATCCGCAAGGCAGAGCTCGGGCATCTAGCCGAACCAGGGCTCGTGTTGATCCTCAGCGTCTGTAACGGGTTGCGCGTCAAACCCGACTCGCTCCTTGGGGAGTTGCCTGCTCCTAAAGAGCGCCGGCTGTAGATGGCAGGGATCGTCAGCACTCGCCATCATAGGCGTGTAGCTACTGCATCGTCTCGGGCCAGTCATGAGAAGCTGACGCGCATGAGCGCGCGGAAGTGCGCGGGTTGGTGTTGATCCGCGTACCGCCATCGAGAACGCCAACCTGTCGGTGTCGGCGGTCGGCTACTCGAACAGGTGGGCGTAGGTGTCGTGCATGACGACGAGGCTGTGCCCGAGCTGTTCCGCGACGTAGAGAGGCTGCCGCCCGTCGGCCAAGAGCAGGGAGGCGAAGCTGTGGCGCACAGGTCATACGGGCGCGGGATCGTCCTGAGCCCTGCACGCTGGCAGGCGGGTGCCCATTGGCGGTTGCACCAGTTCTTCCAGCCAGTCTTCGTCCAGGGCTCGGCCTTGGTGCTGGGGATGACCAGTGCGTCCTCACCGGGTCGCCCGGAGGATGTCCGGATCGTCGTGGAATTTCGGTGGCGATCCTCACGGCTTGACGGTCAGACGGTAACGGGCTCGTGAGTCTCCTGTCGCTCGGGGTTTGCGGTGAAGTGGTGAGGGTGACCGATCTACCGACTCGTAGGATGTAGGATTTTGACTGCGCAGAAGGGCGGCTGCATCTCGGTCATCGAGCCAGCCGGACGCTATGCATCCGGCATTGGTCACGAGGGAGTCACTACGCAGGGGGTAACCCGAGACCGCCACGGACTTGCCGTCTGAGGGGCGCTCGGTGTCAGCTCTGCACGCCCGTGGAGTCCTGTGATGGATGTCGCCCCGATCTGGATAAGCGTGGACACCTCGCCCGCGAAGGGGTTTGCCCATAGGCAGTAGAGCTAGGTCATTCACCGCATCTTCGGCCACCACGTCGGAACCAATGATCGTGAAGCTGCGCATGACGGTGATGTTCGTCGCCCCAGAGAAGGACGCGTTCTGCATGTTTGGCGCTGCCATACCTGCCGCGAACTCGCCCTCAAAACACCTGCCCGTCCAGGAACCCGGCCACTAGCACAAGCCACCCGCCGATCTCCGACACGATCAGGGCGATCATGAAGGCATGTGTGCCCCGCACGGGATCGCGGAACTGGTTGTCGGTCTCGCGACGCCAGCCTTGCACGGCGTAGGTGGCGACAGCGGCGTAGAAGTAGAGCGCCATCGCGCCCGCGGCGAGCAGGTTCACGAGCGTGCTCCAGCCGCTCAGCTGGACGAACGTCGCGACCAGCAGTAGAGCGAAGCTGTACAGGAGCGCCGCCCGGTGGGCGATGTCGACGTAGGGATGTGCGAGGTGCTGCTCGGACGTCGCGATCTGTCGGTACTTCCAGATACCGAGCAGCAGCGCCCAGAGGAACATGACCGCGGCCGCCAGCAGCGCCGCCTTGGTGTCTGTGGCGATGTCCACCGTGTGCACCGTCACGGGCAGGCCCCCAGCGAGGCGAGGTCTAAGCGGCAGGCGATCGAGCTGCCCTCAGAGAGGCCGTCGAGCGCCACCTGCCGCAGCCCTTCTACACACCCGAGCAACTCGAGCGCTGGAACGCGGCGAGCAACGCGCTATGCAGGGAAGGCACCTACCAAATGACATCCGGCGGATGATATGTCAGCGCAGGCGGGCATGAGCGACGTAGCCGACCCCGGACTGCTCACCCCGAAAACCGCGCGATGAACGCAAGCGTCGTGCCCGCCACCTCACGCCAGCCCGAGTCGAGCGTCAGCGAATGTCCTCTGCCGGGAAACTGGGCGAGCTCAGTGACGCCAGGGTTGCGTCGCTGTTTGCGAAACGCCGCCTTCACGACCGCCGGCGGCACGATGTGATCGTCGGCGCCGGTGATGATCAGCAGTGGCTCGCGTATCGGGGCGAGCGTGTGAACTCTCACCTGCGTCAGCGGGTTCGCGTTCGCCAGCGCCGCTTCGAACAGCGGCTGTCCGGCGCCGGGCACCGTCTTGGCTTCGTAGGAGTGCGCGCCTCCTGCTCGCTCACCGAGTTCGCGATCGCGTAGCGAAACTGCTTGTAGGTGGGTGTCACCGCGCGAGCGCGGTTCGCGGGGTTGCGCAGGATCGGCGTCGCCGAGCGAAGCGCGGAGATCGGCAGCGGCAGCACGCCTCGAAACGGCGCCGGCGCGATCGCGACGGACGCGGTCGCGAGGCCGCGGCCGGCGAGCATCTGTGCGAGCAGACCGCCGAACGAGTGGCCGACGAGCGCCGGTCGCTCGCTCAGGCGACCGACTATCTCGGTCATGTGCTCTGCGATCTGGGTGACGCTCTTGCGGGCCAGCCGCGCCGGTGTGGCTCTCGCCTGCGCGACCGTCTCGGGGTCATCCGGCCAGCCGGGGGTCAGGACCGCGTAGCCGGCCTGCGCGAAGAAGTCCTCCCAACGCTCCCAGCTGCTTGAAGCGCCGGCCCGCGGTAGCCCAGGGCGTGCCGCTCAGCCAGTCCTGCCCGCGATCTCCGCGATCTTGTCCGCGATCGCGGACGCCTGGTCCTCCTGCGGGAAGTGCTTGCCCTTGATCGTGTGAATCGACTCCAGGCCCGCCGCGGCCTGTGCCTTGCGGCCGTATGAGGCGAGGCTCAGCGCGGGGTCTTCGGCGGCCCACACGACCTGCACCGGATAGGGCACGCCGCGAACCGCCTTGCGGTAGTAGGCCTGCTTCTCGGGTGTGGTCTCGGTCGAGCGCATCACCTTCAGGAACGAGCGACCGCCGTCCGGCCCCTTCATCATCTTCAGGTAGGCGTTCAGCTCGGCCTTCGTGATCTGCGACCGGTCGGCCACGCCCTGGAGCGCCATCAGGAAGCGGAACATCGGAGGCGCCATGCCGGCGAGCCACATGCGGCCGATCACGGGCATGCGAAACGGGCGCATCGACCACGGCGGCGAGAACTCGCTCACGTCGATCATCGTGTTGAGGATCGTCAGCGAGGCCACGCGCTCAGGCAGCGCACGCGCGAGCTCGAAGCCGATCGGGCCGCCGACATCGTGGACGACCAGGTGAAAACGCTCGAGGCCCAGCTTTTCGGCGGCGGCCACCGAGAAGCGGCCGAGTCCGCTCCAGCTGTAGTCGTAGTCGGCCGGGCGCTCGGCCATACCGAAGCCCGGCAGGTCCCACACCACGCCGCGAAAGCCGCGTTGGTCGAGCTCCGCCAGGAGCTTGCGATACAGGAATGACGAGCCCCACATGCCGTGCATGCACAGCACGTTCGGCCCGCTGCCCTGCTCGCGTACGAAACTCTGCACGCCGGCCGCCTTGAACGTGCGTCCCTGGCTGCGGTGCTTGGCTATGACCTCCTCGGCCGTGGCCGGACGCTCGGTGACCCCGAGCGGTCGAGCAATCGAGCTCATGTGACTCCTTCTGTTGACTTGTCGAGCGCCCGCGTCGCGGGCAGCTCGTTTACGAGGTGAAAGCGCCGCGGCACCTTGTAGGCCGCGAGCCGCTGCCGCAGCCGATCGCTCAACGCGTCGGCGTCGAGTTGCCCCACGACGTACGCCGCGAGGATCTGGCCACGCTTGATGTCCGGCTCACCCACGACGCGGGCGGCCTGCACGCCGGGCAGCGCCAGCAGCGCCTCCTCGATCTCGGCCGGGTAAACGTGGTAGCCGGTGTTGACCATGTCGTCCAGGCGCCCGTCGAGATGCAGGTAGCCGTCGTCGTCCAGGTGCGCGAGGTCGCCGAGCGCGCACCAGCCATCCGGGTCGGCGTAGTCGGCGACGACCATCGGCGAGCGCGTGCTGATCTCGCCAATCCCTGCATCACGGTCGCGCACTGGACGCAGCTCGAGCTCGACAGGACCGCCGACCGGGCGCCCGCAGCTGCTCGCGCGACGCTCGTCGCCCGCGAGGATCTCCGCGTGGTCGCGCTGGTCGAGGATGCTCAGCGGCCAGCCGCCCTCCAGGCGTCCGTAGATCTGGACGAGCACAGGGCCGAGCGTCTCGACCGCGCGGCGCAGCTGCGCCGGCGGCAGATGCCCGCCGCCGTAGATCAGGCGCCGTAGCGAAGGCGTGCGCGCGTCGCCGATCACGTCGATGAGCCGCGAGAGCATCCCTGAGGTCATGCCCGTCGAGGTCACCGCGAAGCGCTCGCAGATCTCCGGCGCGCGCTGCGGTTCGAACTCGCGCATCAGCACCTGCGCTGCGCCCATGCTCAGGAACGGGAAGCTGCCGAGCAGGCCCGTGCCGTGCAGCAGCTGCTGGGTTGTGAGGATCACCTCACTGCGCTCCTCCCAGGGGCCGCCGTAGCGTCCGGAGCGGTAGAGCGCACAGTTGAGCTCGATGATCGCCGCCCAGTTGCCGTAGGAGATCGGGATCGCGAACAGCTCGCCGCCCTGCACGGCCCGTGGATACAGGTGCAGCGGTCGCTCGGCGGGCACCTGCTCGAGCGGCTGCAGAGCACGATCGGCCAACGGCTGCTCGTCCTCGTGCACGAGCACCAGCCCACTCAGCTGCTCAGCGTGAGCGCGATCGGCGAGCACGCCGCGCGCTCCCGCCGCCGCGAAGATCGTCTGCGCCTCGGCGGCGGCCGCGCCCGGGTCGACGACCACGCGCGTGGCGCCGACCCACTCGATCGCCAGATACGCCTCGACGGCGGCGATGCTGTTTTGAAACCAGACGCCGACGCGCTGCCCGGCGAGACCCTCGCGCTGCAGCGCTCCCGCGAGGCGATCGACGCGCTCGATCAGCTCGCGACCGCCGCGCCGGCGTCCGTCGAGATCGAGCAGCAGCGGCTGCTCGCCCGTGTCGAGCAGCCTGCTTCGCATTGGCGCGGCAGACAACATCTCGCGAGCGCTCATCAGCTGGTGGCGGCCACGGTGGTCAGCTGCTCGCGCAGCGCGTCGCGCCGTACCTTCGCGCCGCCCAGCACGGTCGGTAGCGACTCGACCACGACCACGCGCGGAGCCGCGTGCTCAGCGAGCGCCTCCCGTGCGCCGCCCTCGATCTCTTCCACCAGCGTTTCGCCGGCGAGCTCATCGTCCTTGAGCACGACAGCCGCGACCACCTCCTGATGGCCCGGCTCGCCCAGCCCGACCGCACCGCAGGCGGCGACAGCGTGGTGGCGCAGCACCGCCTCCTCGACCGCGTGGGGGTACACGCTGCCGTGGGTCGTCTGGATGCGGTCGTGCGAGCGATCGACGTAGTAGAGAAAGCGGTCGCGATCGAGATAGCCGAGGTCGCGCGAACAGAACCAGCCTCCGTCGAGGAACACGTCCGCCGCAGGCGGTTTGTCCTGCCAGTAGCAGCTGGAGGACATCGCGCTGCGCACCACGATCTCGCCGACCGCTCCGGCCGGCAGCCGCTCGCCGTTGTCGTTGACGACAGCTACTTCCACGAGTGGCGAGGCGGCGCGTCCGACCGAGCCCAGGCGCGCGGAGTCCTCGGCCGCGTCGGCGGCTGTCAGCCGCGTGACCGGCGCGCCCTGCTCGGTCGATCCGTAGCCGTGACACCACACGGGCCCGAGCAGCTCGCCCGTCATAGTCAGTAGCTCGGGTGTCGCGAACAGCACGACCAGTCGCCGCAGGCGATGGCTGAACGGCGCGCGCGCCGCGATTTGCTCGAGCAGCGGCGCGAGCAACGGCCCCGGCATCAGCAGCCCGGTCACCGCGCCGTCCGTGATCGTGTCGGTGATCAGCCCTGGATCGAAGCCCGCGTCGTCCAGCACCAGCGTGCGCGCGCCGCGAATCAGATACGGCATCAACGTCTGCGCGCCCGACGCCCACTGCAGCGCGTGCACGTGCAGGTTCACATCTTCGAGGCCGATCGGTGCGGGGCCGAGCGCATCGAGGTGCAGCAGGTTGTGCGCGATGAATGTGCGCCAACCCCTGTGCGTGACGAGCCACGGCTTCGGCTCGCCGGTGGTGCCGGTCGTTGGCTGGATGCACACGGGGGCGTCCTCGTCGAGCTCGAGCGGCTCGAAGTCCTCACGTCCGCGCTCCAGTACCTCCTCGAGCGCGAGCGCCCACACGGGCGCCGGGCCGCCGAGCGCGATGAACGTCTTCACGCCCTGCATCTCGCCGCGCAGCTCGGCCACCGCGTCGGTGAACCTGACGTCGAAGATGAGCGTTGAGGCGTCGGTGGTGCGCAGCATGCGAACGTGCGAGCTCATCTCGAAGTGGCTGTGCAGAACGACCCGCACGAAACCGGCCCGCTCACAGGCCAGCCATGCGTGCACGACCTCAGGCCGGTTGTGCGAGAGCATCGCGACGCGGTCGCCGACGTTGACACCGAGTGAAGCCAGCCCCGAGGCGAGCTGGTTGGCGATGCGATCGAGCTCGCCGAACGTGAGCGGGCGCTTGCCGTCCAGCGCGACGCGATCGGCGAAGCTCGCGGCGGCGTCGACCGCGAGCGATCCAGCGCGAATCAGCATCGCGGGTCGCCCCCGACGCTGGCTGTGGGCTGGTGGCGGGTGTTGCTGTGGTTGATGGCGATAATGAACATGCGGCGACCGTAGGCCCGCGACCGCGAAGTTCCCGCCGCTGTCGTCCGATCAGACGCTGAGGTGCAATCGATCTGGCACTCACGGTCAAGTACCACTCGCGCGGGCGCGAGCATCGCCCTAGACTCAGCTCAGGTGAGCGAGATGAGTGACGGCTTCTCGACCAAGGAAGTTGCTCCGGCCAGGAGCCTCGCGTACTGGCGGGAGATGGTCAGCGCGACGTTCGTGCCGCTTGAGATCGTTCCCGCAACGAGCCAGGTCGCGCCCGTGGGCTTCGCGGGCGCTGTTGCCGTCCGCGAGATCGGCTCCCTGCGGATCGCGCGCGTGAGAGCCAATCCGATGCTCGCCAAGCGCACCGACCGCCACATCGAGTCCTCACTGGACGACGATTACTTCCTGGCGATGCACCTGCGAGGCATGGCGCGAGCGACCCAGAACGGACGCGAGCTGTCATTGGCGCCGGGCGATGTCGCGCTGTTTGACAGCACCCGCCCCTATGAGATCGAATTTCAGGCGGCTGGTGTATTTGAGCACCTGATCTACCGCATACCGCGACTGGACCTCGAGGCGAGGTACCCCGAGATCGAGCGCGCGACGGCCGTGCGTATTCCGGCCGCGAGCTTCGAGGGACGCCTTGCCGCACCGTATCTGCGTACCCTCGCCGCGCTGCCGCTGCCCGCCCCGACGGCGAATGTCGAACGCACTTCGGCCGCCGCACTCGAGGTGCTCTCGGCGGCGCTCGCCGCCGCGGCCGGCATCGACCGCGCCGAGTCGAGTCGGCACACGCAATTGCTCACGCGGATCAAGCAGCGCGTGATCCTTCGGCTGGACGACGCCGATCTCTCGCCGGTGACGATCGCGCAGGAATGCTTCATCTCGGTCCGACAGCTGCACCGCGTGTTCGCGCAGGACAGCACGACCTTCGGCGCGTTCGTGCGCGAGCAACGTCTGCGCCGCTGCCGCCTCGACCTCGCCGACAGGCGACTCACAAACCGCCCGATCGCGAGCATCGCCGCACGCTGGGGTTTCCCCAGCGCCGCACATTTCACGCGCGCGTTCAGAGCACGCTATGGCATCGCGCCGCGCGTGTTTCGCCGCGAAGCGCACGCGAGCGCGGCTACTTACGACTGAACGCTTTATTCGCGCGTAAACCAGCGTGAGTAGCCTCGCGGCTCCTCAGATCGTGCAGATAGAGCCGGACGCCCTGTTACCGACCATAAGAAGGAGAAGCAATGACGCGGATACGCTCTCGCCGCGCTGAGCGCTTGCAGCCGCTCGCCGTGAAGGTGCCGGAGATCGCTGCGATGTTCTGGCTGCTCAAGCTCCTGACGACGGGGATGGGTGAGGCGATGTCGGACTTCCTCGTCCACCGCAACGAGCCGCTCGCCGTCGCGATCGGCATCTCAGGCATCGCGCTGGCACTGGGCCTGCAGCTCCGAGCGCGCGAGTACCACGCGCCGCGGTACTGGTTCGCGGTGATGATGGTCGCCGTGTTCGGCACGATGGCCGCCGACGGCGTCCACGTCGTCACGAGCCTGCCGTACCCAGTGACCACTGCGCTGTACGGGCTGCTCACCGCTGCGGTGTTCTTCTTGTGGTACCGCTCTGAGGGCACGCTTTCGATTCACAGCATCAACACCGTGCGCCGCGAGACCTACTACTGGGCGGCCGTGTTCGCGACGTTCGCGCTGGGCACCGCGGCCGGCGACCTGACGGCTCTCTACCTGCACCTGGGCTTCTTCGTCTCGATCGTGCTGTTCGCTTCGATCATCGCGATCCCGGCCTACGCGTGGATGGGCTCTGTCATGAACCCGATCCTCGCCTTCTGGTTTGCCTACGTGATCACCCGTCCGCTCGGCGCCTCCGTTGCTGATTGGCTCGGCAAACCGCGCTCGCTGACCGGCCTCGGACTCGGCGACGGGACGGTCAGCGTGCTCGCGCTGGTGGTGTTCGTGGCGCTGGTCGCGTATGTCACCGTCACCGGGCGCGACGTCCAGGTCGCGACGGCCGCCCAACACCGTCCATCCGATCCGATCGAGCACGTCAACCACGCGATCGAGGCGCCGGTCGTTCAGGTCAACCCAGCGGACGGCTAGCGCGCCGAGGCGCGAAGCAGCACAGTGCCGTCGCCCGGTACCTGTGCGCTGATGCGCCCGCCGGTCGCGCTGGTGGTGTGCGTCCAGAGATTTCGCAGCGTGTAACTGGAGGCGTGCCGCAGTCCGACTGCACCCGCGCTCGTCGTGATCGTGCTCGCGCGATCGCCGCGGTTCAACAGCGCGACCGCGCGCGAGCCGTCGATCAGCGGCTTGACCCACACCTCGTCCTCGCCAGAGCTGGACAGCAGCGTGCCCTGGACTCCGGCTGGGTCTTGGTCGACCGCGATCACTTCGGTGTTCTGTACGGCTTGCAGGCTCGCCGGGCCGATCTTCGTGAGGTCGTCGCTAATCATCAGCGGCGCCGCGAGCATCGCCCACATGCTGAGCTGACTGCGGAACTGCGTCGCGGACATGCCCTGGTCGGGCGCCAGGTAGTCGGGGTCGTTCCAGTGGCCTGGGCCTGCAGCCTGCGGCGCCGCCGCGTCCGCGTCGATGTTGCGCAACACGTCGCCGAACGGCACGTTGCCAGGCAGCCCGACATCGGTATCCGTACGCCAGCTGTTGCCCACGCTCGGCCCGAATGCGTAGGAGGAGAACGCCGATTCGTCGAGCAGCGGGCGGCCTTCACCGTACTGTTCGGGCTGCAGGAAGTTGCAGATCGACAGCAGCATCGGCCGGTGGCTGGAGTTCGCGTCGATCGCCTCGTGGAACGCTGAGTATGCGGCCGCCGGGTTCAGTTCGTGTTCGGCGCCGCCGCAGAAGTCGACCTTGACCGCGTCGAAGCCCCAGGCGGCGAACGTGTTCACGTCCTGCTGGTAGTGGCCGTAGCTGCCGGCGTTCGGGCCGCCGCAGCCGCTCGAGCCGGCGTCGGTG
>Ga0187780_10000927_pt1 | contig 21782 bp, 17 predicted proteins | sample 1015_Q2_SP10_20__FD_132429 | JGI IMG/M metagenome (GOLD analysis project Ga0187780, IMG submission 132429) | Tropical peat soil microbial communities from peatlands in Department of Meta, Colombia - 1015_Q2_SP10_20_MG | ecosystem: Environmental > Terrestrial > Soil > Wetlands > Peat | place... | reverse complement strand
GGTGGCGGTGGGAATATCGGCGGGAGTGGGAGCGCTGGTATCCGCGATGCCGAGCTTGCAGCCACACACGCTGGCGCTGTGCCTGGGAATCCTGGTGCTCATCACGCTGGTGAATTTGCGAGGAGTGAGAGAAACCGGACTGATTTTCATGGTGCCCACGTATCTATTTGTGGGGAGTTTGGTGATAGCGATTTTGATTGGCGCAGCCAAGACGCTTGCCGCGGGCGGGCATCCAGCGCCGCTCGAGCCGCTGCGAAGAGGCGTAACGGCCACGGCCGCGCTAAGTCCGTGGCTGATCCTGCAAGCCTTCGCGAGCGGTTGCACAGCGATGACGGGAGTAGAAGCGGTGAGCAACGGGGTGAAGGCGTTTCGCGAGCCGGTGGTGAAAACAGCGCGCAAGACGCTGACCATCATCATTGGACTGTTGATTGTGTTGCTTGCCGGAATCGCCTGGCTGGTCAAGGTGTACGGGATTCAAGCGACAGACCCAGGGCTGCCGGGATACGAGAGCGTTCTTTCGATGCTGCTGGCGGCGGTAACGGGAAGGGGCGTGTTTTACTACGTTTCGATTGGGTCGATCCTGCTGGTATTGGCACTATCGGCGAATACGGCGTTTGCGGATTTTCCGCGATTGTGCCGCGCCATCGCGCAGAACAACTACCTGCCGCATTCGTTCGCCACACGCGGACGAAGGCTCGTGTATTCACAAGGGATTTGGGTCTTGGCGGCGCTGGCCGGGGCGCTGCTGATTATTTTTGGAGGAGTGACGGACCGGTTGATTCCGCTGTTTGCGATTGGAGCGTTCCTGGCATTTACGCTGTCGCAAGCGGGAATGGTGGGGCACTGGACGCGAGTGGGCGGGCCGGGAGCAACGCACAGCATCCTCGTGAATGGCCTGGGAGCGGTGGCCACCGGGATTACAACGGTGGTGGTGCTGGTGGCGAAGTTTGCACAAGGCGCGTGGATCACCGTGCTGGTGATTCCGCTGATGCTTACGGCCATGATTATGGTGCGGCGGCACTATCACGCGGTGGCGCTGGAGACGTTCAGCGCGACACCGCTGGAACTGAATGATATTTCGCCGCCGTTGATCATCCTGCCGGTGCAAAACTGGAATCACATTGTCAAGAAAGCGCTGCGGTTTGCGCTGAAAATTTCCCCACACATTCACGCAGTGCACGTGGACTGCGGTCAGGGCTCACTGATTTTCCGGGACGAATGGTGCCGGTACGTGGAGCGCCCCACGGAAGAAGCGGGAGTGGCCACGCCAAAACTTTTTGTGCTGGACTCGCCGTACCGGCTGATTCTGGCACCGATTGTGGATTACGTGCTGGAAGCGGAGCGAAAGTTTCCGAACCAGCAAATTGCCGTGTTGATTCCAGAGCTCGTGCAACACAAGTGGTACCACCACCTGCTGCACAACAAGCGGGCTTCGGTGCTCAAGGCGCTGCTGCTGTTGAAGGGCAATCAAAGAATCATCGTGATAAACGTGCCGTGGTATTTGGAGGCGTGAACGCAAGAGAAAAGGAAAGCGAGGGCACGATGTGTCGTGCCCCTACAGCCAAGACGAAAAAGGGTCGGCCTGTGAAGGCCCACCCGACAACGGCAAAAGCCAGCGCGAGCAGCCGGGGAAGAGCAAACCTAACAATCGGAACAAACGCGGTACATGGTGATGCCGCTGAGAAGCTTGGGGTAGAAGTCGGTGGACTTCTGCGGCATGACTTCGCCGGCCGTGGCGATTTTCATGACCTGGTCAACGGCGCAAGGATTCAGAAGAAAAGAGATTTGAGCGCGGCCGGAATCAACAGCGTCAAGCGCGAGGGAGGCTTCGCGCTCGTAGGTGAGATGCGCTTCCGCGGTGACGGCTTGCGGGGTGATGCCGAGAGCGGGCTCGAGGATTCCTTCGTGTAGCAGGACAACATCGAGTTCGCGCTGGAGGGGCGAGACGTTGGGAAGAAGCTGAACGAGATTCGCGCCGTCACGGAGCGTGAGAACGTAAAAGGCGCGTTTCTGCGAGTCAGCGGCGGGATAAACGCCGATGGCGCGGTTTTCGCGAGCGCTGGTAAGACGAGCGAGGAAATTCTGGCGCGCTTCCGTTTTCCTGGAGTCGTTCGAAAAGGGGAACGACTCGGCAGCGAACCAGGGCTCGAGATAGCGGCGCACGGCGGTCCAAGAAAAATCATGGATGTGAGCGGCGACGCGATGGGTGGGTAAAATCGCGAGCCCTTCGCTGTGGGTGTTGACGAAAGTCATCATGACGCGTTCGAACGGAGCGGCGGGATCGACTGTCCCGGCGCGAGCGCGGCATTCGTTGCGATAGTTGAGGGCGGTTTCGTAGCGATGATGGCCGTCAGCGATGACAAGCTTTTGGTCAGTCATGGCCTGGTGAATGGCAGCGGAACGCTGAGCATCGGAGATGATCCAGAGGCGATGGATGACGCCATATTCGTCGTGAAGTTCCGTAGCGGGAGCCGCGGAGGATTCAGCCTCGGTGAGTAGCGCATCGACGCGGCGCTGCGGATCGGAATACAACATAAAAAGCTGACCGGTGTGCGTTTTCGTGTGGCGAAGCAGCTCGAGGCGGTCGGCTTTGGGGCCCGATAGAGTGTGCTCGTGGCGGAAAACAACGCCAGCAGAATATTCTTCGAGCTGGCCCGCGCCGATGAAACCGCGGCGGATGCGGCGATCTCCGGTGCCGGGGACAGCGAATTCCTGCGTGTATGCATAGAAGGACGGCGCGGAATCGTGCTCGACAATGTGGTTGTGAATCCAACCTTCAAGCGCAGAGGCGGCTCGCGTGTAAACGTTGTTTTGCGCCGTATCGCCGGGAAAGCTGCGGCCCTTTTCCACGGTGATGAGGTTATGCGGGTCGGCGGCGTAATATTTCTCCTGCATGGCCGGGGAAATTTTGTCGTAAGGCTGAGTGAGGACGCGTTCGAACGGGGCGCGGGCCGGATTGTAACGAAAAGCGCGAAACGGAAAAACCTGGGCCATCGGGTCTCCAACCACGGGTTGTACCGCCAGCGGAACCTTCCAGTCTACGCGAAGAGACGGAAAATTCGAAAAACAGGAAACATTAAAATTTGATTGGCAGAAGATAGAAGTTTGGTGACAACGCTGGGAAGCGGGCGTATTAGAATAATTAGTTTATGGCAGCCGCAAAATTTTCCTCTGTCCGGGCGTTGATTTTCGATTTGGACGGCACGCTCATCGATTCAAAGCGGGATTTAATCCATTCGGTCAATGCGATGCTCGTGGAAATGGGCCGGGAGGCCCTGCATGAAGACACGATTGCGGGCTACATCGGGCGCGGAGCTCCGCAACTGGTGGCACAAGCGCTAGGAAACGGCGCGACAGATGAAGAGCGCGAGCGCGCACTGAAGTTTTTTCTGGCTTATTACGAAGAGCACAAGATGGATTCGACCGGTGCGTACCCGGGAGTTCTGGACGCGCTTGAGGAATTGCAAGGCTTTTCGATGGCGGTGCTGACGAACAAGCCGGTGCGCGTGAGCGTGCGAATTTTGCAAGCCCTGGGACTGGCCAAGTTTTTTCGCGCGGTGTATGGCGGAAATAGCTTTGAGACCAAGAAGCCGGACCCCTTGGGGGCACGAAAAATCCTTGGAGAGTTTGGAGCCGCGCCTGGCGAGGCGATGCTGATTGGAGATTCCGAGGTGGACGTGCAAACAGCGCGCAATGCCGGCACATGGGCAGTAGCGGTGAACTACGGGTTTGGGACGCACGATCGCGAGGCGTATCCTGCGGATGCTTATCTGAAAAAGCTCACGGACCTTGTGCCGCTTGTGAAGGGTCAGTAAAAACGAAATGGAGATGGGCTTGCCAAGGAGCGCGGCACTTGGCAGACTCAGCGCGTGCTCATTGGCCTCTTTTCAGAACTGGACGCGCCCGGAGGGATACAACGCGCGGGGCGGCATTTGGCTGCGGTGCTCACGGAATTCGCGGCCAGCCACGGCATGGACTGCCGGCTTCTCAGCTTGAATGATTCTCCGGAACTGCACCGCATGGCGGTGGGCGGGCGGGAGTTCGTGTATACGGGGTGCCAGCGATCCAAGGGGAGGTTTACGGTAACGGCCCTGCGGGCGGCGCGGCGCAAAGCGAAATTGGTGTTAGCAGGGCATCCCAATCTGGGACCGGTCGTGCAGGCGATGCGCGTGGTGGCGCCACGCATGAAAAGCATTGTTTGCGCGCACGGGGTGGAAGTGTGGGAACCGCTGGGCGGTTTGCGAAGGCAAGCCCTCCGGCGCGCAAACCTGGTGCTGACGCCAAGCCAAGAAACAGCCGAGCATGTAGCGACGGTGCAAGGAGTCGCGCGAGAGCGAATTCGCGTGTTGCCCTGGGCGCTCGATCCGCAATTCGAGGCATTGGTGGCGCCGGGAGCAAAATTGTCACCTCCGACAAATTTCCCGCGTGGCCGCGTGATCCTAACCGTTGGCAGGTGGCTAGCCACGGAGCGCTACAAAGGGATGGACACGCTGATTACGGCGCTGCCGCGATTATTGATGCAGTGGCCGGAGCTGCAATTAGCGCTGGTCGGATCGGGCGACGACCGCGCCTGGCTGGAGGACTTGGCGGAGAAAACCGGGGTGAGCATGCACGTGCACTTCCTGAGCGGCATGAGCTACACGGAAATCGCGGCGTGCTACCCGGCGTGCGAAATTTTTGCCTTGCCAAGCCGCGGCGAAGGCTTCGGATTCGTTTATCTGGAAGCCATGGCTTGCGGGAAGCCGGTGATCGGAGGAGCGCACGGCGGAGCGCCTGAGGTCATTCAAGACGGCGTGACGGGCTACCTCGTCCCGCACGGAGATCCCATTCAACTTGCGACGGCGATCCAGACGCTGCTCGCGGACCCGGCCCACGCGAAAGAGATGGGTGCGCGGGGAAAGAAAGCGGTTGAACAGGAATACCGGTTCCAGGCATTCGCGAAATCCTTGAAGAAAATCCTGCGCGATCAATGCGAATCCTGAACGTCACGGAAACCTACGCGCCTTTCCTGGAATTCGGCGGGCCACCGGTGAAAGTGCGCGCGCTCGCCGAAGGACTGGCGCAGCGTGAACACCATGTGACGGTGCTAACGGCAGACTGGGGATTCGAAAAGCATGTGGAAGGTCTGGGAGAAGGAATTTCCGCGGAACGCTCGCCGTTTGGCTGGCGAAGCCGGGAAAAAGGTGTGGAAGCGATTTACCTGCCGACTTGGCTGCACTATCGCCGGGTGAGCTGGAATCCCGCGGTGAAACGCTATTGCCGGGTATGGCTGGCGAAGTTCGACGTCGTGCACATTTTTGGATTGTACGATTTGCTGGGGCCAGCGGTGGCCGCGGCGTGCCGAAAACGCGCAATCCCCTATGTGGTTGAGCCAATCGGCATGTTTCTTCCGATCGTACGAAATCTTTGGATGAAGCGGATGTATCACCGCGTGACGGGAAGGCGCTTGTTGCAAGGGGCGAGCCGGCTGGTGGCGACTTCCGAGCAGGAAATCGAAGAGCTGGCAACTGGAGGGATGGACCGAACAAAGATCGTCCTTCGCCGAAATGGCGTTGAAGTCCCGAAATCCTGGCCGGAGCGAGGAGCATTCCGCAAGAGGCTGGGGATTTCCGAGGAAACGAAACTGGTGCTGTTCCTGGGCCGTCTGAGTGTGAAGAAGAGTCCAGAGATGCTCTTGCAGGCGTTTGCTGAAACGCGGAGACAACTTGACGGCGCGCCGATGACGCTGGCATTCGTAGGCCCTGACGAAAGCGGCGTCAAGGCACAACTGGAGCAGCAGGCTGCACAGCTCGGGATCCAGGCAAACGTGCATTTTGCCGGACCGGCGTTTGGGCAGGAGAAATGGGCGGCGTATCAGGACTCGGATATTTTTGTGCTGCCGTCGCAAAACGAAAATTTCGGGAACACGGCGGCAGAGTCGGTGGCCGCAGGGACACCGGTGATCGTAAGCGAAGGGTGTGGCATTGCCCCGCTGCTGGCGAATCAGGCAGGGCTGGTGGTTCGGCACGATGCAAAAGCCCTTTCAGAAGCCCTTGCGCAAGTCCTGAGTAACTCCGAACTTCATAGACATCTCCAGGCGGGATGCGCTAAAGTCACCGTGAGTCTGGGATGGGAAGAGCCCATCAGGGGAATGGAGCAGTTGTACGTTCAGTGTGTCTCCCGAAGAGAATGAATTAGGAAGAGTTGACGATTTGGAAAGGCAGGCAGTGCCAAAATCGCGGTATCCAGTTTTCCGTGCTCTCTGGTGGGCCAGCAACGCGTTATTGGCGGCGGCGATTGTGGCTACCCTTTACGCAGGAGTGCGGGAATTCTCGGTGCGACGGTACCTTGATGGCTATTCGGACGCCATCGTGCCGAACTTCCTGCCCGCAGAGGAAAAAGTAGAGGCCATCCTGAGCTGGATGCGTGCGGAACCTTCTCGAGGCATTGCCGAGGACCCGGAAAAGCTAGCGCGGCGCGACCCCCAAATGACGCTCAACTATGTCCAGTTGCTGCGCGTCTGCGGAACAGCCACGAATGCATTCCTGAATTTGGCCCGTGCTTCCGATTTGCAGGTGCGCCGCCTCTTACTGCTGTCCGCGGACCGGCAAGCAAAACATGTCGTGGCCGAGGTGCTGATCAACGGGAAATGGATCATCGTCGATCCGACTTATCGGGTCATCATGAAGGACGCGCAAGGCCGGCTTCTGACCCGCAAGGATCTGCAAAATCCGGAGATCTTCGAACAAGCAGTCAGCACCATACCAGATTACCGGCGTGAGTACAGTTACGAGCGTTTTGCCCACGTGCGCCTGGCGCGCTTGCCGCTGGAGGGGCTGCATCTGAGGAAAGTCTTCGATTTCATTTACCCGGGGTGGGAAGAAGCCGTGGACTGGAGCCTGCTGCTGGAGAGGGAATCCTTTCTTTATTTGGTGCTCGCCGCTTCCGCCATGCTTTTCTTTCTTCTTCTCCGTGCCGTGCTCGCCTGGTACGCGGACAGCCGCTTGAGAATTCCCCGGTTCCATTTGCGCGAGCACATGATCCGCGCGGGTGTGGCCTTCTTTTCTACGCCGGAGATCAAACAGTAGCGTGTGCGGCATTTGCGGAGTCGCCTTCGCTTCGCGCAGTACTGAAGCAGAATCGCGGGTGCGGGCGATGGCTGCCGCGATGCGTCATCGCGGCCCGGATGACGAGGGGTTCCTGTTCGCCGACGCACGCACTCCCGGGTTGGCGCTCGGGATGCGGCGCCTAAGCATCATCGACCTTGCCGGCGGCCACCAGCCTATCTGGAATGAAACCAAAGATGTAGCCGTCGTTCTCAACGGCGAACTTTACAACTATCGGGATCTTCGCGAGCGGCTGGCCCTTTGCGGCCACCGATTTACGACGCAATCCGACACCGAAATCCTGGTCCACGCCTGGGAAGAGTGGGGCGAGGATTCCCTCAACGAGTTGCGCGGGATGTTTGCCTTTGCGCTGCTGGATTTGCGCGGACGCTACGCGACTGCGCCGATTTTGTTCCTGGCACGTGATCCCCTGGGAATCAAACCGCTTTACTACACGCAAACGCCGGAAGGTTTTGCGTTTGCTTCCGAAGTCCGTGCTTTGCTTTTCGCAGGCGTTGCGGAAAAGAAACTTTCGCAAGATGCGCTGACGAGTTATTTGCTGCTCGGGAGCGTATCCGAGCCCGTCACGATGATTGACGGCATTTTTTCGCTGCCGCCGGGACATCGCATGCTGCTGCATGTCCCCGAACGCCGGCGCGTGCCGCGCGCGCGGCCGTGGTGGGACCCGGCACTTTCTCCTGCTGCCCGGGATCAACGAAAGCCTCGCGACCTCAGTTCTGCCGCGCGCACGGTGAGGCCGATGCTGGAGGACGCGGTCCGGTCGCACCTGATTGCGGACGTGCCGGTAGGACTGTTTCTTTCAAGCGGATTGGATTCTGGAGCGATTGCAGCCCTGGCTGCCAAAGCGCAGACGGGCATTCAGAGTTTCACCCTGACGTTTCCGGGAACAGCCTTCAACGAAGCGGAGTTGGCAAAGGTCGTCGCAAAGCACTGCCAGACCAATCACACAGAAGTTCCTCTGGATGGGGCGTCCGTTGTCTCGCGCCTGGACGAGGCGCTCGCCGCGCTGGACCAACCCACTATGGACGCGGTCAATACCTACTTCGTTTCTTGGGCGGCGCGGCAGGTTGGGCTGAAAGTGGCGTTGTCCGGCCTTGGCGGAGACGAGTTGTTTGCAGGATATCAAACCTTTTCCGACACACCGCGGCTTTCACGATTGATTCGAACGTCGTGGTTTGTGCCCAAGGCGCTGAGGCGTTTGGCCGCCCCTCTCATTGCGGGGGTGGCCGGCCGGCGGTCTTCGCCGGACGCGGGGGCCAAGGCTGCCGCGGCATGGGTTTATCCGGACGCACTCCCGCACCCGTATTTTTTCTCGAGAACCCTCTTCCCTCCGGGAAAATTGGAGAAGCTGATCGAGCCGCGGTTCCGGCCAAGCACAGTCGGCGCCGATGGCGTAACGCTAGACCCGACCTGGCTGGGTTGGCTGGAAAGAGTCGCCGACGAGGCACGCAAGCTGGAAACCGTTGCGGGGATCTCCTGGCTGGAGATGCGCAACTACATGGTCAGCACGCTGCTGCGGGACACGGATTCCGTCAGCATGGCGCAATCGCTCGAAGTGCGCGTGCCGCTGCTCGATACGCCTTTGGTGGAATTCGTGGAAACTTTGTCTGATGTTGCACGCAGGCGCGCAGGCGCGCAGAAGGCGCTGCTTGTGGAAGCCCTTGGGGACCTGCTTCCGCCGGAAATTCTTGCGCAGCGCAAGCGGACTTTCACTTTGCCCTGGGAAGAATGGCTGCGGGGGCCGCTGCGCGCAAAGATGGAAGCGTCCTTTGCGGAGCCTGCTCCCGCGCTTGCGCCATTTTTGAAATCAGGCAGCGTGAAAAATGTTTGGGGTGATTTTCTGACGGGGAAGACAACCTGGTCTCGCCCGTGGTCGATTTATGTCTTGAACGAGTGGTGCCGCCGGCACCTCGCCGCATGAATCGGCCGGCTGGGGTACACTGACAAATTGCACGATGAACATTTTAGGAATTAATGCCTATCACGGAAACGCTTCTGCCGCCATTGTTTGCGATGGCCGCTTGATCGCAGCAGTCGAAGAGGAACGTTTCAATCGCGTCAAGTACGCTGCCGGATTTCCTGCACAGGCCATTCGCTATTGCCTGAAAGAAGCTGGTCTCACCCTCGCGGAAATCGACCATGTCGCCGTGCCGCGAAATCCGTATGCGCGGCTGGCCACCAAGCTTTTTTACGCGTTGCGCATGCCTTCCTTCACACGCGAGCGAGCAAAGGTCTTAGTGAAATTCAAGGGAATTCCAGGGGCATTGGCGCAAGCATTTGATGTGGATCCAGGCAGGATCAAAGCGCAATTTCATCGCATCGAGCATCACCAGGCACATTTGGCAAGCGCTTTTTATTGCTCGCCGTTCGAGCGCGCGGCGCTGCTTTCCGCGGACGGCCTTGGCGATTTTGCGAGCACCATGTGGGGAGCGGGCAACGGCAGCCGCATGAAAATCGACGGCGTCGTCACTTTTCCTCACTCGTTAGGGCTGTACTATAGCGCCATCACGCAGTACTTGGGATTTCTGAAATTCGGCGACGAATACAAAGTGATGGGGCTGGCCGCCTACGGTCAGCCAGAACAACTCGAGCAGTTCCGTGATATCGCCCGCTTCGACCCCGCTTCAAATCGCAACGGATTCAAGCTCGGACTCGATTATTTCTTGCACCACCGCACTGGACCGGAAATGTCCTGGGCGGAAGCCGACAAGACGCCCGTGCTTGGCAAGATGTTTTCCGAGGAAATGGAACGGCGGCTGGGCCCGGTGCGCTCTCCGGATCAGCCGCTCGAACAACGCCACAAAAATCTCGCCGCTTCGTTGCAAGCGCGGCTCGAAGAGGTTTATCTGGGGCTTCTTAGAAAATTATCGGCACGCACTGGCGCAAAAGCCGTTTGCCTTGCCGGCGGCGTCGCGTTCAATTGTGTTGCAAACGGAAAGATTTTCGATGCCACACCCTTCGAGCAGGTTTACGTGCATCCTGCCGCGGGAGATGCGGGACTGGCGGTTGGCGCTGCCTTCCATGTTTGGCATCAACTTCTTGGCAAGCCCCGTTCGTTCGTGATGGATCATGCGTACTGGGGACCCGAATACTCAAAAGAAGAAATCCGGCGCGCGGTCGATTCGAGTGGCCTCAAACTAAAAGGATGCGACGTCGCCGAGCTGAACGAACAAGAATTAATGAAGCGTGCGGCGGCAATTATTGCGGACGGAAAGATTCTCGGCTGGTTTCAGGGCCGCGCCGAATGGGGCCCTCGGGCACTGGGCAACCGTAGCATCGTCGCGGATCCGCGGCGCCCGGAAATGAAAGAAATCCTCAACCGTCGCATCAAACACCGTGAGATTTTCCGCCCATTTGCACCTTCGATCCTCACGGAGGCAACCGCGGAATATTTTGAAAAATCCCACCCGTCGCCTTTCATGACTCTCGCCTACGCTGTGCGCCCGGAGAAGCGCGAAAAAATCCCTGCTCCCACGCATGTTGATGGCACCGGCCGGCTGCAAACCGTCACTCGCGAAGCAAATTCCCGCTACCATGCGCTGATTTCCGCGTTTCGTGATCTCACCGGAGTTCCTGTGGTTCTCAATACCTCGTTCAACGACAACGAGCCGATTGTCTGCCGTCCCGAAGAAGCCATTGACTGCTTCGAACGTACCCAGATGGACGCGCTGGTTCTTGGGGATATCCTGATCACCAGGCCATCAACATCGTGATGCAACTCTCGTTCTCATGAAGATTTTGCTCCTTAATCTTTACTATCCGCCGGACAACTCCGCGACCGCGAAAATGGCGCACACTGTGGTGGACACTGTTTCCACCTATCATGAAGTCACGGTCCTCTGTGGACGGCCTTCCTACGACACCAGCGAACGGCGGAAGTGGCGGCTTTATCAAGCCGAAACCGTGGGTCTCGCGCGGATCATCAGAGTTGGCTCGACGGCTTTCCCTCGATTCGAGATGAAGAAGCGGGTGCTGAATTATTTGACCTACGCCGCGCTGACGGTTCCCCGCGCCCTATTTGCGCGTTGCGACGCGGTCCTTGCCATGACCGACCCTCCTTTTGAGGGCATCCTCGGGGCATTCGTGGCCATGCTCAAGCGCAAACCGTACGTATACAACATCCGCGACATGTATCCGGATATGGCCATCGGCGGCGCGATCGTGCCGCCTGGCAGGCTCACCCGTATGTGGGAGAAGCTGCACCGGTGGGCGCTGCGGCGCGCGGCCAAGGTGATCGTCCTCGGCGGGGACATGCGGGCGCGGATTATCGGCAAGGGCGTCGACGCTGCGCGCGTCGAAGTCATCCGCGATGGAGCCGAGATCCTGCCGTCCACAACGCCCTTGCCCTCGCCGGATCCTGAAGTCATTCACGCCATCCGCGACAACTTTTCGTTTGTTCTCTTGCACGCTGGCAATCTTGGCTTTTATGGGGCGTGGAACACGCTGATCACCGCGGCGCGCAAACTCGCTTCTGAAGGTGTGGGTTTCGTATTCGTTGGGGACGGCGCGCAACGCGCGGAAATGCAGTCGGCCGCCGCAGGCGCAGATAATATTCGCTTTCTTGACTATTTCCCATATGATAAAATTCATTCGGTTCTTGCCGCTCCGGACGCCCACCTCATCACCGTGAAACGGGGACTGGAAGGAGTGGTCGTTCCCAGCAAGATGTACGGAATTCTGGCGGCAGGAAAACCAATCGTGGCAGCGGCTCCGAAAGAGACGGACGTTGCCTCGCTTGGACTTCAACAGGGCTTTGCAGTCTCGGCTGACCCAGATAGACCCGGAGAGCTTGTCAACGTTGTGCGGCAGTTGGCGACGGACCGGAACAAATTGAAAACCATGGGCGACGCGGCGCGGGCTGCTGCGTCCGCCTATGATAGAGTCGTGGAGTTGCAAAAATTCGTAAAGATTTTCGATGACTTCTCTGTGAACGAGAGAGACAGGAAGGCAGAGCAGGCGTGAGCACAGCGGATTCGTATTGGGCAGGAAAGACCGTATTCGTCACCGGAGGAGCTTCCTTTATCGGCTCGACCTTGACGGACCGGCTGATTGAACGAGGCGCCAAGAAAGTTCGCATCGTTGACGACCTAAGCAGCGGGCACCTTGAGAATATTCGGCATCATCTTGGCACCGGCAAAGTGGATTTCCTGCAGGCCGACCTTCGCGAACCAGGCGTGACGCGGGCCGCAACCCAAGGAGTCGACGTGGTTTTTCATCTCGCCGCCGATCACGGCGGGCGGGGCTATGTGGATTTGCACCAAGCCGGGCCGGCTTCCAATTTCTTTCTGGACGGCCTGGTCTTCGCCGAAGCGCTCAAGGCCAAAGTGAAAAAGGTGGTGTTCGCTTCTTCCGGTTGCGTCTATCCCAATTTCCTGCAATCAGACACCAACAAAGAACTCTATTTGACTGAGGATCTGACCAAAGGCCCGAATGACGCCGACAATACCTATGGCTGGGCCAAGCTCATGGCGGAATTCACGCTTCAGGCTTACGCCAAAGAACACGGATTGGGCACAGCTTCTTGTCGCTACTTCACGGTCTATGGCCCTCGCGGCGTGGAAAATCACGCCGTCATCGCAATGATTGCGCGGGCGTTTCTCGGACAAAACCCGTTTGAAGTGTGGGGCGACGGCACGCAGATTCGCAATTGGACCTACATCGACGACATCGTCGCAGGAACCATTCTCGCCGGTGAAAAAATCAACGATGGAACTCCCGTTAACCTCGGCACGATGGAACGCATCCGCGTCATTGACTGCGCCAGGATGGTTTGCGAATTCACGGGACACAAAGCGGAAATCAAGCTGCGCAAAGACATGCCCACCGGCCCGCTAAACCGCGTCGCGGATAATTCGCGGGCGAAGCAGCTGCTGGGCTGGGAACCCAAGGTGCTTTTCCGCGACGGACTGAAGCGCACCATTGACTGGTACTACGCCACCAAGGACAAGGAGCAAGTGAAGCGCATTTTCGCCCGCATGCTCACCGAGCGCTGAGCAGCGTCCTCCGCCCAGCCCTTTCAACGCCTTTGCGCCCCGTTCAGGCGGGAGCTTCGGAAACACGCCGCTGCGAAAAGATTGCCGCGCAACAAAAATCGCAGTATGGTGTTTAGGCTGCGTGGGGCAGCCTAGTTTTCTTGACTTGGGAGCCGGACCCCCAACCCGGCAAGCATCGAGCGAATTTCCGTCCGCGCTGGCAACGACGGGACCCATTCGCTGGATGAACGAGGTGGCATGGCCGCAGGCCTGCTTGCTTTTTTTGTTGCGCTGGTTTCTTCTCTGATGCTCGTCGTCCCCGTGCGGGCTTTTGCGTTACGCGTCGGCATGGTCGACCTTCCCGGTCCTCGCAAAGTCCACTTAACGCCGATTCCCCTGCTCGGCGGCCTGGCAATCTATGCCGCCGTCGTCATCGCTGTCCTCCTCGCGTTCAACGGCCCTGCGCGCACTCAAATCGCCGGCATTCTCATCGGAGCCACGCTCGTCGCGGCGGTTGGCATCCTCGATGACCGTGGATTGCTGCATCATCAAGTCAAACTTTTTGTGGGCATGCCGCTCGCGGCTGGCATTTTGCTTTTCAGCGGAATTCGTACGCAAGTCTTCAGCACGCTTCTTTCCGGAAGCGCCGGCCTGCTCTTAGACGGCGCCCTGACGGTGATTTGGGTCGTGGCGATCACCGCCTCGTTCAGCATTCTGGACCACATGGACGGGCTCTGCGCCGGCGTGGCTGCGACTGCTTCTGTGTTCTTTGCGCTGCTTGCCTACCTAAACGGCCAAACGCTCGTCACCGTGCTCGCCGCCGCTGTCTTGGGTGCCTCCACGGGATTCCTGCGCTGGAATTTCAAGCCTGCGAAAATTTTCATGGGCGATGGCGGGGCAATGTTTCTCGGATTCCTGATGGCCACGCTCGGTCTGAAACTCCGTCTTGAGAACGCGACTCATCTTTCCTCCTGGATGGCGCCTCTGCTCATTTTGGGAGCTGCAATCTTCGACACGACACTGGTTACGATTTCCCGCTCGCGGCGCGGCTTGCTTCCTTTTGCAACACCCGGCAAGGACCATGCGGCGCATCGTTTGTCCAACTTGGGGTTGGGGCATCGCGGTGCTGTGGTGACGCTCTACCTTCTTGGCGCTCTTGGCGGCGGAGCGGCGGTCACTGTGGCGTATTTGTCCACTCGCGGGGCTTTACTCGTCGCGGTGCTCGCCTTGGCCGTGATCCTGACGGGCGTCTATTATCTCGAGGACGCGCCTTACGAGAAACAGGCTAGCAAAACTCCTTCGGTGCCTTTATCTAATCCAAATTGACGGTCTGAATTCCCGACTTCGGGCATGCGAATACTCCATCTCGCTTTGCGCCCGTTTGGGGTTTCGCTATACTTACAAGGCCCCATCCGCCCATTTTTCCTTTGTGGCCCCACTCGGGCAGGACGGGAAGCTGATCCAACTTTCTGCAAGGATTCTCTCGCGGAATGAATCGGCGGAGTGCGCGCACCTCTTGGAACGTGCAGGATTGTGAAAAACGAACAAGCACAGGCTTTAAAAAGCGGCGATGGCCGTGAAGTGATTGTCGTGGGCGGTTCCGCAGCTGGATTGTACACTGCCGCGAACGTGGCGCGGGGGGGGAGGCCCGTCCGCGTGTTGGAATCCAAGCCGCAGTTGGAGCCTGCGCCGCGCACCCTGATTGTAACGGACCAATTCCGCAGCCAGATGGGCAGCTTGGCCCAGGAAAGCATTGTCAACGAAATCCGGCGGTTCGAGCTTTTCACCGATGGCCGCTCTGCGCAGATCGCCCTCAAAAAGCCGGACCTGATCATCGAGCGCTCGCGCCTGGTTATGGCTCTGGCGCGCGACGCGCGGCAAGCCGGCGCTTCTCTCTCGTTCGACACTCGTTTCTTGAAAATCGAGCCAAATGCCCGTGGCTTGCGGATGGAGGTCGAGAGCCAGGGCCAGCAAATCGAGTTGCACGCGGACAGCGTAGTCGGGGCTGACGGAGCTGCCAGCCGCGTAGCTCGCGCCTCGGGTTGGCCTCCCGTCGAAACCGTTCCGCTGGTGCAAGCCATCGTTCGCTTGCCGAAGGACTGCCCCGCTGATACGACTCGCGTTTGGTTCGTGCCGGACGACACGCCCTATTTTTACTGGCTGATTCCCGAATCGGCCGAGCGGGCTGCGGTCGGGGTCATCGGGGAGCAAGGCCAGGAAACGAAACGTTGCTTCGACCGTTTTCTTGAGAAGAAGCAGTTGGAACCGCTCGAATGGCAGGGCGCTCGCATTCCCGTTTATCGGCACTGGGTACCGGTCCGCCGTCAGGTTGGGAATGGTGAAGTCTATTTGGTTGGCGACGCTGCCGCGCAAGTTAAAGTCTCCACGGTGGGCGGCATTGTCACCGGTTTTCGCGGTGCCTTGGGTGTAGCGCAAGCCCTGCTGCGGAACGGCAAGAGCCAGGAACTGATTGGTCTTCGGCGCGAACTTGGCACCCATTGGGTAATCCGCCGCGCACTCCACCGCTTTCAGCAACAGGATTATTCACAACTCGTCGACCTCCTTGATAGCTCGACTCGGGAATCGCTCGGCGAAATCAATCGCGATGAATCCACTCGCCTGCTCTGGAAGGTTCTGCGCCAGCAGCCTCGCTTGGTCCTGCTGGGGCTGCGCGGCCTGTTAATGGGAAAGGGGATTAAGAACGAGCAGCCTGCGCCTCAAACCGAATCAGACTCCAGGATTTAGCCCCGCTCGGTTCTTTTTGGGCAAAGTTCGATGAAGAACAATTTCGTTCCAGTGTGTGCTTCAATCAGAATAGATAGCTGGTCATCCAATTTGAGCGAGGCTGGCGCCCTCCGAATTTACTGCTAGGGAGAATGGTCTTGCGACTTTCCGTCATCGGGTGTGGTTACGTGGGATTGGTCACCGGAGCCTGCTTGGCTGAGGCCGGCCACCAAGTCGTGTGCACGGACATTGATGCCGAGCGCATCGCTAAGCTGAACGCTGGTGGCGTTCCCATTTACGAGGAACACCTCGACCGCATTCTTGACTCCGCCCGAAAAGCGGGACGCATCTCCTACACCGCCAATGCGGGAGAAGCGATTCGCGCGGGCGAAGCGATCTTCATCTGTGTCGGCACGCCGCCGAAGGAATCCGGCGAGGCTGATCTTTCCGCGATCGACCATGTCGCCCGGCAAATCGCCACGGAGGCGCGGACGCCCAAGCTGGTCATCGAGAAAAGCACCGTTCCCGCCCGCACTGGTCTTGAGCTTAGCCGTGCGCTCGCCGCGTATTCGCGAAATAGTGATGTGAAATTTCGCGTGGCCTCGAACCCGGAATTCCTGCGCGAAGGCACGGCCGTCGCTGATTTTTTTCACCCCGACCGCGTGGTGGTCGGCGTTGAGGACCCTTCTTCCGCCGCAGAACTCCGCGAAATTTACCGGCCCATCCTCGAAAAGAATTTCCATTGCCCCGTCCATGAAGGCGCGTGTCCGCCCGGCCCAAAGTCCGAATTTCTTGTCACCACCATCAACAGCGCCGAACTGATTAAGCACGCCTCCAATTCTTTTCTGGCGCTTAAGATCAGCTATGCCAACGTCATCGCCGACCTTTGCGAGAAAATCGGCGCCAACGTCGAGGAAGTCACCCATGCCATGGGTCTCGATCCACGTATCGGTGGGCAGTTTCTCAAGGCGGGTCTTGGCTACGGTGGCTTCTGCTTCCCCAAAGACGTGCAAGCCTTCATTCATCTGGCTGCAAAGGTGGGCGTCGATTTCGACATTCTGAAGGCCGCCGAGCGTGTCAATAAACAACGGATTGACCGCTTCTTCGAAAAAATCCATCAAGCCCTTTGGGTCGTGAAGGGCAAGCGTGTCGCCGTCCTTGGCCTGGCGTTCAAGGCCAATACGGATGACATTCGCTTCGCTCCCGCGTTGGAGGTTGTGAAGCGGTTAATCGAAGATGGCGCCGTCATTTATGCAACAGACCCGGAAGCCATGTCCCGCACCAAAGCGCTGTTTCCTCATCTGCATTACCACGAGGATCTTTACGAGGCTTTGCGCGACGCCGATGCTGCTCTAATCTGCACGGAATGGCAATCGTTTCGCCGCATCGATTGGGAACGCGCCGGAAGCATCATGGCCCGCAAACTGGTGATTGACGGCCGCAACCTCTATACCGCGCAACGCATGCGCGAAATGGGCTTCGAATACTACTCTTTTGGCAGGGAGTAGATTTTTCTCGGCCGCAAATTGACCGTCCGATACTGGAGTCTGCTCGGAAAGCTGCCGTTACTTCTTCTTATAAACCTTTTTGAAATAATCCAGCGTTAGCTGCAACCCCTCGTCCAGGCCGACCTTCGGCTCCCAGTTCAAAATACGCTTCGCCTTCGTGATGTCCGGGCACCGGCGTTTCGGATCGTCCTCCGGAAGAGGCTCAAAAACAATCTGCGGCGGATTCGCGAAGCTCTTTCGGATGCGTTCGGCGAATTCGAGGATGGTCATCTCCTGGGGATTCCCGATGTTGGTCGGCAGATGTTCTTTGGACATCATCAGCCGGTAGATGCCCTCAATCAAATCCGATACGTAGCAGAAACTCCGCGTTTGTTTGCCATCACCGTAAATCGTCAGTGGCTTCCCGCTCAGCGCCTGGTAGACAAAATTCGGGAGCGCTCGGCCGTCATTCAATCGCATCCGGGGACCATAGGTATTAAAAATTCGCACGATGTGCGTGTCCACCTTGTGGTAGCGGTGGTACGCCATGGTCATCGCTTCGGAAAAGCGCTTTGCTTCGTCATATACTCCGCGCGGGCCGATGGGATTGACGTGTCCCCAATATTCCTCATATTGCGGCGAAACTTCGGGGTCGCCGTAGCATTCGCTCGTCGAGGCCAGAAAAAACTTCGCCTTCTTCTCGAGCGCCAAGTCCAGCGCATTTTTTGTTCCCACCGAACCCACCATCATCGTCGCGATGGGATGTTTCAAATAGTCCGGCGGGCTCGCCGGTGACGCAAAATGCAGGACGTAGCCCACCTTTCCCGCTACTTTCAGCGGTTTGCTCACGTCCGCCTTTTGAAATTTGAATTTCTTGTTGTTTTTCAGATGGCTTAAGTTTGCTTGCACGCCGGTTATGAAATTGTCCAGCGCCAGCACTTCCCATCCTTCGGCGAGGAGCCGGTCGCAAAGGTGCGACCCTAGGAAACCAGCTCCGCCAGTGACCACCGCTCGCATGCATCCTCCTAGGAAAATTCAAACCGACAGTGTATCTGGACTCCCCTGGATTGACCACATTTCCGGCGCGGGATAGCATTCGCGAATCCTCAAATGGCTACCTCCCCGAATCCATCCGTCATAACGCCCAGGCGATCGCGCGTTGCAAGAATTCTGGTGGTGGCCTTTTGCAGCCTGCTCATCCTGGCAGCAATCGCGTTTTTCACTGTGGGTCGCTGGCTGGTTGTCGAAGACCCGCTTGAAAAAGCCGCCGCCATCGCTGTCTTGAGTGGAAGAATGCCCGTGCGCGCGCTCGAAGCGGCAACACTCTATCGCGAAGGTTACGCCCCGGAAGTTTGGCTCACTCATTCCACGGAACCGGGAGAAACTCTCGCCTCTTTGGGAATCCCTTTTTACGGCGAAGAGTACTACAACAAACTAATTCTGTTGCACGAAGGCGTCCCCGAGCAGGCCATTCGCATCCTGGAGCCGCCCATCGTCAACACCGCCGACGAAATGAACGTGATTAGCGCGGCGCTCGCTCGCACCGGACATCCTTCCGTTATCATTGTTACCTCGAAACCTCACACGCGCCGCGTTCGCCTCCTTTGGCGCCGCCTGGCCGCCGGAAAAGGCCGGGCCATCGTGCGAGCCGCCAGTCGAGACTCCTTCGATCCGGCGCATTGGTGGCGCAACACGGGGGACGCTCTCGATGTGGTGCGCGAAGTCTTGGGCTTGCTGAACGCCTGGGCAGGCCTGCCATTGCGTCCGGCGCATTGACCTAATGTTTCGCACCGCTTCTGTGAGCAGGCTCAGAAAAAGAAAAAACGCTTGCGCCGTGGTGGCGCTTCTTCCTCAACGTCCGGCACGTGCGCCAGTTCGCGTCCCTCGAACGCAGCCAACGGATTGTCTTGAAATAAGGCGCGCGCTTTTTCTTCTCCGAATTGGTCTACCACGGCGTTATACGCGGGCTGCAATTTCAGCGGCCTCGCCCGCGTGTTGTGCGCATCGCTGGCTACAAAGTGAATGAGCCCTTCCCGAATCCAGTCCGCGGAAATCTTCTGCGCCACGGGCCCAAATGTTCCCGTCAGCGACCCGCCGGTCACCTGCGCATAACAGCCGCGCCTCACCCACCGCCTCAGCCGTTCCGGTCTCGTACGCAGGATCGCGTTTCGTTCCGGGTGCGTGATAATCGGCCGCAAGCCCGAAAGTTGAATTTCATGCAGCGTCTGATCCATCGCCGGCGGAATGGACACCTCGTTGAACTCGAGCAGCAAATAATCCCGCTGATTAATGCAAAACGGAGAAGCATCGCGCCGCAGCGCCCTCAAATTTTCAGGGTTCAGGTGAAAATCACACCCGGTCGCGATCTTCAGCCGGTCGCCGGTCCGCGCTTGCAACTCATCTCGCAGGCGCCGCACCGCCACGAAATCAAAGGCATACCGGCCGCTTGCGTGTGGCGTCGCAACCACGTGCGTAATGCCGTCCGCAATCGCCGCCTCTGCCATTTGGAGCGACTCTTCCATCGTTCCTGGGCCATCATCCAACCCTGGCAAGATGTGGCAGTGCAAATCGATCATCTGATTCTCCGCCCTTCAGCGCCACCAGGCACTGACCGCTTGCCAAACACCCAGCGCAAATAAAATCCCCGCAAACACCTGCCGCATCCGCCTCGGCTGCAGCTTTCTGGCCAAAATTCCTCCGCCGATCCCGCCCACGAATACCCCCGGGATCAACAGCAATCCGGTCTTCCACGACACAAATCCTTGCCGCGAATACGCCAGCAACGCCAGAATTCCCGTCGGCGGAATCAGCGCAAGCAAACTTGTTCCCTGTGCCCGGTGCTGGCTGAACGCAAAGCACAGTCCGAGCAACGGCACCAGCAGCACGCCGCCTCCAATCCCAAACATGCCCGACGCCACTCCACACAATGCCGCAACCGCCAGAATTCCGGCGTCCCGCCAAAATCCTTTAGGCACTGGGTTTTCTCCCTCCGCCTTCCGTTGCCTTCCCCTCCAGCCACGCTTTTCTCCACAGCAATGCCGCTGCAAGCATCAGGAAGCAGCCGAACAACCCTTCGAGATTCCGCGATCGCATCGGCAACGCGATGAAGCTTCCTCCGTAGGCACCGAGCAGAATCCCCAGCGCGCAAAGAATTCCTGCCCGCAGGTCCACCTGCCCCTGTTTCCAATATTCCCGTAGCGCGCCGAGCCCGATGGGCGGCAGCAAAATAAACAGCGAAGTTCCCTGCGCCAGATGTTGATCCATCCTCAGGAAATGGACCATTGCAGGCACCAGCACGACCCCGCCGCCAATGCCCATTAATCCAACCAAAACGCCCACACCCAGCCCCAGCAATAGCACGATCAGAACCATCAACGGCGTTACCTCGCGCAGTTTACCGCTCTAAACGATCGACAAGTGCCCGTCCATCTTCTCTTTTCTCACCGCCCACGGCAATCGGGCGTAAGTAAGCTGTAACATTCCCTTCGCTGCCTGCTTTTTTTGTTTGCGCCGAACCTGCTATATTTACTTGTCCTTTGCCGCGTTAACCGTGTCCCCGTTGCCCCTGCGTGTCCGCTACGCAGGGATCACCGGATCCCCAAAAACGCGATTTCGTTGGCTCTGGCCATTTTCGGGGCCACACAGAACGAGGAGTGCGACACAACTCATGCCCATCGATCGGAAACCCGAATTTTTCAAAGGCGCCCAGCTCAAAGTCGGAATCATTGGCTGCGGTTATGTGGGCTTGCCTCTGGCGCTTCGCTTTGCCGAAGCCGGCCACAAAGTCACCGGATTCGACACCGATCCCAACAAGGTGTCCATGCTCAATGCCGGAAAGTCTTACATCGAGCACATTCCCCAAAACAAAATCCAGCAGTTCGTCAACAGCCGCCATTTCAGCGCCACTACCGATTTCGCGAAATTAAGAGACGCCGACGCCGTCCTCATCTGCGTCCCCACTCCTCTCGACGAGCGCCGCGAACCCGATTTGAGCTACGTCGAACAAACCGCTCTTTCCATCTACCCTCATCTGCAACGCGGCCAGCTCATCGTCCTTGAATCCACCACCTATCCCGGCACCACCGAGGAACTGGTCCTCCCGATCCTCGAAAGGAGCGGCTTGCGCTGCCCCATCGCCTCCGGCCCCGAAAATGAAAACGTTGCTTGCGATTTCTGGCTTGCCTTTTCTCCCGAACGCGAAGATCCCGGCAACAAACAATTCGGTCTCGCGCAGATTCCCAAAGTCGTCGGCGGACTGAATCCTCCGAGCGGCCGCGCCGCCCAGGCGCTCTATGCGCAAGTTGTCGCCCGCGTCGTGCCTGTCAGCTCCACGCGCGCCGCGGAAATGGCCAAGCTCCTCGAAAACATCTTCCGCTGCGTGAACATCGCCCTCGTCAACGAGCTCAAGCAGTTGAGCCTTCGCATGAACATTGACATCTGGGAAGTCATCGACGCCGCCGCCTCCAAACCCTTCGGCTACATGCCGTTTTATC
>Ga0187780_10000926_pt1 | contig 21783 bp, 24 predicted proteins | sample 1015_Q2_SP10_20__FD_132429 | JGI IMG/M metagenome (GOLD analysis project Ga0187780, IMG submission 132429) | Tropical peat soil microbial communities from peatlands in Department of Meta, Colombia - 1015_Q2_SP10_20_MG | ecosystem: Environmental > Terrestrial > Soil > Wetlands > Peat | place... | reverse complement strand
GGCGACGTGGGGTCGATGGCCAGGACGCCGAGCTCCGACCCTTCGGCGCGCGCCGCGGTGATGAGCCGGTCGACGAGGGTCGACTTGCCCGCCCCGGGCGCGCCGGTGATGCCGACGGTCGCCGCCTCCGCGCCGCGGCGGTACGCGGTGTGGGCCACGGCGCGCCCCGGCGCGCCGCCGCGCTCGACGACCGACAGCAGCCGGGCCAAGGCCACGCGGTCGCCGGACTCGGCCGCCGCGAACAGCGTCGCCGGGTCGGCTCGCCGGTCGAGGCGGGCACGGGGCGCGGGCGCGTCGGCGTCGGAGCGCCGGACGTCGGAGCCGTGGGCATCCGGCGCGGACATGGGCGACGACGGGCTCATGGCTCAGGCCCGAACGACGTCGGCGCCCAGCGCGCGCAGCTTGCCGTCGAGGTCCTCGTAGCCGCGCTCGACATGGTGGATGCCGGCCACCACCGTCTCGCCGTCGGCCACCAGGCCGGCGAGCACGAGCGCGGCGCCCGCCCGCAGGTCCGGCGCGCGCACGGGCGCCCCGGAGAGCCGGGGCACGCCGCGCACCACTGCGTGATGGCCCTCGGTGCGGATGTCCGCGCCCATGCGGCGCAGCTCGTCGACGTAGCGGAAGCGCCCCTGGAAGAGGTTCTCCGACACGATGCCCACCCCGTCGGCGATGCTGAGGAGGGTCACCACGAAGGGCTTGTAGTCGGTGGCCACCCCCGGGTAGGGCAGCGTGGCCACGTCGACGCTGTGGGGCCGGCCGTGCGCGACGACGCGCAGGCCCTCGGGCGCCTGGGCGATCTCGATGCCCATGGCCCCCAGCTTGTGCAGCAGCATGTCCATGTGGTCGGGCCGGGCGTCCTCGATCACGACGTCCCCCCCGGCGAGCCCGACCGCGGCCATGAACGTGGCCGCGACCACACGATCGGGGATGACGCGGTGCTGGGCGGGGGCAAGGGCGTCGACCCCTTCGACGACGATGCGCGACGTCCCCGCACCGGTGATGCGCGCCCCCATGGCCGTCAGGTACCGGGCCAGGTCGGCCACTTCGGGCTCACGCGCCGCGTTCTCGATGACCGTGGTGCCCTTGGCCAGGACCGCGGCCATGAGCACGTTGTCGGTGGCGGTGTGGCTCGGGTACTCGAAGACCACCCGGTTCCCCACCAGCCGCCCCCCGTGCCCCGCCTGCGGGACCCGGCCGACCACGTAGCCGTGCTCCGTGGTGAAGGCCGCCCCCAGCTGGCCGAGCCCCAGCAGGTGGATGTCGATGGGGCGGTTGCCGAAGTCGTCGCCCCCGGGCAGCGACACCCGGGCCCGGCCCGTGCGGGCGAGGAGCGGGCCGAGCACCACCACCGACGCCCGCATCCGCTCCACGAGCTCGTAGGGCGCCTCGGGGACGAGCTCGGCCGGCGTGTCGATGACCAGGTCGCCGGGGCCGTCGCCGCGCGCCTCGAGCCGCTGCACCCGCGCGCCGATGGCGACGAGGACCTCCGACATGATGTCCACGTCCACGATGCGCGGCACCCCGGCGAGCACGTGGCGGCCCTCGGCCAGGAGCGAGGCGGCCATGAGCTTGAGCGCCGAGTTCTTGGCCCCGCCGGCGCGCACCGTCCCCTCCAGCGGCCTGCCCGGGCGGACGACGAACCGGTCGGCAGGGTCGTCGGCAGGCGCGCCCTCAGGCAACGGGATCCCCGCCCCCGCGACCCCGGACCTCGTCGTGGGGGGAGCTCACGCTGCGCACGCTGGGCACCACCGGGCCAGCCTACCGGCCCCGACGCCGGGCCCCCCTGCTGGCCCGATCGGCGTCGGTTATCGTCAGGAACGTGACGCCCGCCCGACAGGCGCCCGACCGCAACCTGGCCATGGAGCTCGTGCGCGTGACCGAGGCCGCGGCGATGGCCGCGGGACGGTGGATGGGTCGCGGCGACAAGGAGGGCGCGGACGGCGCGGCCGTGCACGCCATGCGCGTGGTGCTCTCCACCGTGTCCATGGACGGCGTCGTGGTGATCGGCGAGGGGGAGAAGGACCGCGCCCCCATGCTCTACAACGGGGAGCACATCGGCGACGGCACCCCGCCCCTGTGCGACATCGCCGTCGACCCCATCGACGGGACCACGCCGACGTCGCTTGGCCGGGGCGGCGCGCTGGCGGTCATCGCCGTGTCGGAGCGGGGCACGATGTTCAACCCGGGGCCGTGCGTGTACATGGAGAAGCTGGCCGTCGGGCCCAAGGCGGCCGGGTCCGTCGACATCCGCCGGTCGCCCACGGACAACCTCGAGGCCGTCGCCAAGGCACTGGGCAAGTCGGTGCGGGACCTGACCGTGGTCATCCTCGACCGGCCCCGCCACAGCGCGCTCATCGACGAGGTGCGCGCCAGCGGAGCCCGGATCCGCCTGATCATGGACGGCGACGTGGCCGGGGCCATCTCCACGGCGTGGCCGGACACGGGCACCGACCTCCTCCTCGGCGTCGGCGGCACCCCTGAAGGCGTCATCGCGGCCGCCGCGCTCAAGTCCATGGGCGGCGAGCTCCAGGGCAAGCTCTGGCCCCGCGACGACGCCGAGCGCCAGACCGCCGTCGCCGCCGGCTACGACCTCGACGCCGTCCTGCTCACCGAGGACCTCGTGCGCGGGGACAACTGCTTCTTCGCGGCGACCGGCATCACCGACGGGGAGCTGCTCCAGGGGGTCCGCTACCACGACTTCGGCGCCACCACCCAGTCCCTGGTGATGCGGTCGCGCTCGGGGACCGTGCGTCTCGTGAGCGCCCGGCACCCACTCGACAAGCTGCGCGAGTTCAGCCAGATCGAGTTCGACTGACCCGCCGGGGCCCGGTCGTGGTCGGGCTACCCGCTGCTCCACCGGGTGCCGGGCAGGTCCAGTGCACGGCGCACCTCGCCTGCGACGTCGGAGAGATGCCTGTCGGTCCCCCGCAGTGTCTCTTGCAGCGAGGCCAAGCCGGCCCGCTCGAGGATGCCCTTCTCGTTGAGCGCCCATTCGGCGGCGGCGACCAGCCGGCCCTGGGCGGTCGCCAGTGCGGCCTGACCGAGGTTCGCCAGGCAGCCGACGCGATCGCCTCTCGAGGCGTAGACGTCGGCGAAGTGCAGGGCCCCGGCGGCCAGGTCGAACCACACGGGAGGTGCGGTCCCGACCAGGCGCTCGGGGAACGACGGCCGTGGAAGCTCGCCGAAGAGCACCCTGCCCAGGGCGAGCTCGCCGGCAACGACATACGTGGCCAGGCCGGCCACGTAGCCGACCTCGCGCTGGATCTCGAATCGGCCCGCCTCTGCCTCGGTGGTCCAGAAGACGACCTCGTCCAGCCGGCGATAGATCAGATCCACCTCGACGCCGTCGACCTCCAGCCACGCCCCGCCGTTGACGACGGGCCCCCAGTCGCCGGGTGCGAAGACCCGGCCTGGCCAACCGAGTGCGGCGATGTCGTCGGGGTCGAGGGCATCTCGGTAGTAGAGGCCGAAATCCCAGTCCGAGTCCTCACGGGCGCGACCGGTTGCCCGTGAACCGCCGAGGGTGACGGCGACGACGCCGGGGATCCCGGCGAGGCGTTCCGCGAGATACTCCACGGGACGTCGTCTATCAGAACTCGCCGGGGCACGGGCGCCGGCTGCCCACCACAAGTCGCGCACAACATCCGGACGTCCCCCTCATCGGGACCGGGCTCAGACGTCGATCACTCCGGCATCGGGCAGGTCATGGCGATCACGGTGACCCGCACGTGACGATCCCGGCCCGGCCGGTTGGAGGACCATATGCGGTGGCGACGAGATGCGAGCGGGCTCACCACCGGCATGAGCCTCATCGCGATCGCGGGTGCGCTCGTCGTGGTCGCGATCCTCTTGATGACGAGCTTGAACCCCTTCGCCGGCGGCACCGCGGCCGGCGGTCGGTCGTCGGGCTCGATCCTCAGCCAGTCCCCGGCGGAGAACCAGATCAAGCTGTGCGCAGAAGGGAGGGCATCGACCTACGGCGATCCCCCGACCCAAGCCCAGCAGGCATGGTGCACCCAGCAGTTGGCGGGACAGATCGGCGGCGTGCCGGCGGTGCCCTAGGCCCCCGGGGGGATCGCCCACCGAGTGGCCCCGGCACCGGGCACGTCCCGGGTGCCGGGAATCCCTGTGCCAGAGTAAGGCGCATGGCCGGTCGCGTGCGGCGCTTCGTCGGTGCCCCGTCGCTCCCACAGGAGCGGTCGGGATCGAACGGGTCGTCGTTCATCCTCAACGTGACGTTCGACTGCGAGGACCCCAGGCGGCTCTCGACCTTCTGGTCGGCCGTCACGGGCTACCGACCCGTGATCGAACGGGACGATTTCGTGGCCCTTCAGGCTCCGGACAAGCGAGGAGTGCGGGGCATCCTGTTCTTCCGAGTCCCGGAGCCCAAGGTCGTCAAGAACCGCATGCACGTGGACCTGGCCTCGAAGGATCCGGAAGCCGAGATCACGCGCCTCGAATCCCTGGGTGCGACCAGAGTCGAGCACCGACAGGGCAACGGGACGAGCTGGACGGTGATGCTCGATCCCGAGGGCAACGAGTTCTGCCTCGGGTGAGGCACGGACGCGCCGAGGGACTCATCGTGCGCTCACGCTGAGCGCCGAACCCGCCTCGGGACCGCCGCCGGTCGCGCATCGGTGGTCGCGTCGCGGCGGCACGCGCGCCGCGAGCTTCACGATCCGCTCGTACTGCCGATTCGTCTCGTCCACGTCCCGGCTGCGGAACGAGAACCGGTCGTACCACTGGCCCCTCCCCTGGGGCCGCTGCTGGAACTGCTTGTAGAAGACCGCTTCGTCTCCCCACAGGGTGATGTCCACGCGATCGTCGGGTGCCAGCTGGCTCTCCTCGACGACATAGGTCTCGACCCCGGCATCGGCGTGGCGCTGGACCAGGTCACGCACGGCCGCCGAGTCCCCGTCGCAGATGAAGACGCGCTGGATCGTGAGGCCCTCGCGCAGCGCTCGGAGCTGCTCGCTCCAGTACTCCTGTCCGTCGGAGGAACGCCAGAAGTCGAGGTTGGCCCTGAGCAGGCTGGTGGCACGCAACGGCAGTCCTCGGTGCAAGAAGGCGAGCTTGTACGTCTGGTCGCTCGTTCGCGTGACCAGATGGCCCTGTGCCAGCTGTTCCAAGGTGTCGCTGCACCGATGCATCGCCGTTTGCCAGGCAATGGCGATCTCGGGCTGGCCTGCGTAGTTGTCGAGCACGTCGCCGAGACGAAGACCCACGCTCTTGAAGCCCGCCATCGCCTGACCTGACGTGGCCAGCCGGTCGCAGATGTCCATGACGTTGTGGATCCGATCGGATCGCCGTCGCACCTCGACCATGAGCACCACCAGGGTCGACGCCGTGAACACGAGGAAGGACACCGTGACGACCTGGAACGCCGTGAAGCGCAGCACCGTCGTGATCACGAGCGTCAAGACCGTGGCCACCAACGTCAGCACGCCACCGACGGTGAAGACCGTCGAGTCCGTGACGAGGTGCCGTGCAGTGACGCGTTGCGCACCGTTTCGCATCGCCCCTCCCCGCTCCAGCCGGTGGGAGGCGACGCTGGCTCCCACGCCATTGTCTGCCCAACGTCGGCGGGAATCAAGGCCCCCGTCGTCGGTGTCGAGGTCGAGCTGGCACTCGCCCATGGGTCGGGACTGGGCGTCGGTCAGGGGGTCAGGGCGCCTCGATCTCGATGTCGGCACGCGAGCTCTGCAGGGCGCGTCGGGCCACCGGGATGGCGCCGATCAGCGACGTCAGCGTGTTGCGCAGGTCCGAGACCATGTCGTCGACATGGCCGATGCGGTCGTTCATGCCGCCGACGATGGCCCCCGACACCTCGTTGAGCGACCGGTCGATGTTCTCGACCGTGCGGTCGAGGGCGACGATCAGGTCGTCGATCTGCTGCGGGAGACGGGCCAGCTCCATGATGACCTCACGCGCCCCGCGCAGGGTGTCGGGGGCCCGGCGGACCTCCTCGGTGAGGGTCATGGCCCAGTGCCATACCTGGTTGGGGGTGGGCAGGCGCAGCGCCTGGGCCTCCCCTACCATCGTCCCGGCGTCGACGAGGACCTCGCTGCGCTCGCTCATTGGCCCGCGCCCGCCACCTCGAGGCGCACCCGCGCCCGCTGGGCGGCGGCCTCGGCGTCGGCGCGCTCGGGGTCGGGCTCCTCCTCCTCGGCCCCCGGGGCCCCGCCCCCCTTCGCCCCGGCCTCGGCCAGCCGCTGCTCGGCGGCCTCCAGCGCACGCTGGGCGCGATCGACATCGATCTCGTCCGCACGCTCGGCGATGGGGGCGAGCACCGTCACGCGGTTGCCCCCCACCTGGACGAAACCGCCGTGGACGGCGAAGCGCTCCTCGCTGCCGTCCTCGCGCTGGAGCCGGCACGCGCCGGGGACGACCGCGCCCACGAGGTCGGCGTGGTTGGCGAGGAAGGTGGCGTCGCCGGAATCGGTCCGCAGGACCACCGCCTCGACCTCCTCGGCCTCGAGGAGCACGCGCTCGGGCGTGACGATGCTGGCCGGGAAGCTGGCCACGGGCCGCTACTCCGCCTCGGCCTGGAGCTTGGCCGCCTTCTCGTGCACCGAGTCGACCCCGCCCACGTTCAGGAACGCCTGCTCGGGGACGTCGTCGAGGTCGCCGTTGACGAGGGCCTCGAAGGACTCCACCGTCTCGGACACGGACACGTAGATCCCGGGGATGCCGGTGAAGACCTCGCCGACGAAGAACGGCTGCGACAGGAACCGCTGGATCTTGCGGGCCCGGGCCACCGTCACTCGGTCCTCCTCCGAGAGCTCGTCGAGCCCGAGGATGGCGATGATGTCCTGGAGCTCCTTGTACCGCTGGAGCACCTCCTGGACCCGGCGGGCCACGTTGTAGTGACGCTCGCCCACGACTTCGGGGGAGAGGATGTTCGAGGTCGACGCCAGCGGGTCCACCGCGGGGTAGATGCCGAGCGACGCGATCTGGCGCGACAGCTCCGTGGTGGCGTCCAGGTGGGTGAACGTCGTGAAGGGGGCCGGGTCGGTGTAGTCGTCGGCGGGGACGTAGACGGCCTGCAACGAGGTGATGGAACGGCCCCGGGTCGAGGTGATCCGCTCCTGGAGCTCGCCCATCTCGTCGGCCAGGGTGGGCTGGTAGCCCACGGCGGAGGGCATGCGGCCGAGCAGGGTGGACACCTCGGAGCCGGCCTGGACGAATCGGAAGATGTTGTCGACGAACAGGAGCACGTCCTGGTTCTTCACGTCGCGGAAGTACTCGGCCATGGTGAGCGCGGCGAGCGCCACGCGCAGGCGCACCCCGGGCGGCTCGTCCATCTGGCCGTAGCACAGGGCTGCCTTCTCGATGACCCCGGACTCCTGCATCTCGATGAGCAGGTCCGTGCCCTCGCGGGTGCGCTCGCCGACCCCGGCGAACACCGAGACGCCGCCGTGCTGGGTGGCCACCCGGTTGATCATCTCCATGATGAGCACGGTCTTGCCCACGCCCGCGCCGCCGAAGAGGCCGATCTTGCCGCCCTGGACGTAGGGCTCGAGCAGGTCGATGACCTTGATGCCCGTCTCGAACATCTGCGCCTTGGGCTCCAGGCTCTCGAAGGCGGGCGCCTCGCGGTGGATCTCCCAGCGGTCCTCGACCGGCCCGATGTCGGCCGTGTCGAGGGGCTCGCCGAGCACGTTGAACACGTGGCCCAGGGTGGCGTCGCCGACGGGGACGGTCAGCCCGCGGCCGGTGTTGCGCACCGGGGTCCCCCGCTGCAGCCCGTCGGTGGGCTTGAGGCAGATGCAGCGCACCCGTCCCTCGCCGATCTGCTGGGCCACCTCGGCGGTCACCGTCACCGTCTGGCCGTCGAGGACCAGGTCCATGAGGACGGCGGTGTTGATCTCGGGCAGGGCGTGCGGTGGGAACTCGGCGTCGACGACGGGGCCGGCGATGGCGACGACGCGGCCGTCGGGCAGGGCGCCGTCGGTGGTGGTGGGCTCGGTGGCGGTGGTGGTCATGCGTGGGCTCCTGTTTCTCAGTCCTGTGCCTTGGCCGCCTGGCGCAACGACTCTGCACCGCCGACGATCTCCATGATCTCGGTGGTGATGGCGTCCTGGCGGGCGCGGTTCATGATCCGCGTGAGGGTCTTGACCAGCTCCTCGGCGTTGTCGGTGGCGGCGGCCATGGCCCGCTGGCGGGCCGTGTGCTCGCTGGCCGCGGCCTCGAGGAGGGCGCCGAAGAGCGCCGCCTCGACATAGCACGGGACCAGCTCGACCAGCAGCTCGGTGGCGTCGGGCTCGAACTCGGTGTAGCCCTCGCGCGCGGCGACCCCCTGCGCCCCGTGGTCACCGGTGACGCTCTCGGTCTCGAAGTGGGGATGGGGCACACCGTCGGTGGGCTCGGGCAGGGGGAGGAGCTGGCGGGTCTCGACGACCTGGGTCCCGGCCGAGACGAAGCGGGTGGAGACGATCATCACCTGGTCGACGTCCTCGGCGGCGAACCGGGGCGTGACCGCGGCGGCGACGCGGCGGGCGTCCTCGAACGTCGGCCGGTCCGAGAAGCCGGTGAAGGCCTCGGTCACCTCGAGGCCCCGGAACCGGAGGTAGGACTGGGCCTTCTTCCCCGCGGCCACGATCCGGTACTCCCGGCCCTCGGCGCGCCCGGCGCGCACCAGGCGCTCGACCGTCCGCAGCACGTTCGCGTTGTAGCCACCGCACAGGCCCCGGTCCGCCACGAGCGCCACGACCAGGACGCGCTGGGGCGATTCGGGCACCCCGAGCACCCGGCCGGCGGTGTCCCCCGCGTCGGCCGCCGCCTCGGCGAGGACGCGGGCGATGCCGCGCTGGTAGGGCGCCCCGGCGCGGATGCGGTTCTGGGCCCGCACGATCTGGCTCGAGGCGATCAACTCCATGGCGCGCGTGATCTTCTTCGTCGCCTGGACGCTCTTGATCCGGCGTCGAAGGACCCGCTCCTGGCCTCCGGCCATCGGCTCAGTCGCCCTCGATCACGGCGAAGCCGTCGTGGAACGCCTTGAGGGCCTTGGTCAGGTCGGCCTCCTCGGGCATGGTCCCCGTCGAGCGGATGTGCTCGAGCATCTCGGGGTGGTTGGCGCGCAGGAAGGCGAGCATCTCCGACTCGAACCGGCGCACCTGCGCGACGGGGACGTCGTCGACGAGGCCGCTCGAGCCGGCGAAGATCACCACCACCTGCTCCTCGACCGGCATGGGCGCGTTCTGGCCCTGCTTGAGCAGCTCCGTGAGCCGGTAGCCGCGGTCGAGCTGGGCCTGGGACACCTTGTCGAGCTCGGAGCCGAAGGTGGCGAAGGCCTCGAGCTCGCGGAACTGGGCCAGGTCGATCTTGAGCGTGCCGGCCACCGAGCGCATGGCCTTGATCTGGGCCGAGCCACCCACCCGGCTCACCGAGATGCCGACGTTCATGGCCGGGCGGATGCCCGAGTAGAAGAGCTCGGACTCGAGGTAGATCTGGCCGTCGGTGATCGAGATCACGTTGGTGGGGATGTACGCGGCGACGTCGCCGCCCTTGGTCTCGATGATCGGCAGGGCGGTGAGCGACCCGCCGCCCCGCTCGTCGGACAGCTTGGCGGCACGCTCGAGGAGCCGGCTGTGGAGGTAGAAGACGTCCCCGGGGTACGCCTCGCGCCCCGGCGGACGGCGCAGCAGCAGGGACAGCTGCCGGTAGGCCTCGGCCTGCTTGGAGAGGTCGTCGTAGACGATCAGGGCGTGCTCGCCGTTCTCCATCCAGTGCTGGCCCATGGCGCAGCCCGCGTAGGGGGCCAGGTACTTGAAGGGGGCGGGCTCCGACGCGGCGGCCGCAACGACCACGGTGTACTCCATGGCCCCGTGGCTGGCCAGGGTGGCCACCGTCTGGGCGATCGAGGACCCCTTCTGGCCGATGGCGACGTAGATGCACTTCACGCCCTGGCCCTTCTGGTTGATGATCGTGTCGATCGCCACCGTCGTCTTGCCGGTCTTGCGGTCGCCGATGATGAGCTCGCGCTGGCCCCGGCCGATCGGCGTCATCGAGTCGATGGCCTTGATGCCGGTCTGCAGCGGCTCCTTGACCGGCTGACGGGCGATGATGCCGGGCGCCTGGACCTCGAGGCGCCGGGTCTGGTCGCTGGCGATCGAGCCCTTGCCGTCGATGGGCTCGCCCAAGGGGTTCACGACGCGCCCGAGCAACCCGTCGCCGACCGGCACGGAGAGGATCCGGCCGGTGGCCCGCACCAGCTGCTCTTCCTGGAGGTTGGTGTCGCTCCCGAGGATGACCGCGCCGATGGTGTCCTCGTCGAGGTTCAGGGCCAGGCCGACGGTGCCGTCCTCGAACTCGAGCAGCTCGTTGACCGCCGCGCCCGGCAGGCCCGAGATCCGGGCGATCCCGTCTCCGACCTCGACGATCCGCCCGACCTGCTCGGTGGTCACCTCGGGCGTGTACTCCGTGACGTGCCGGCGCAGCGCAGCGGCGATCTCGTCGGCGTTGATGGTCAGCTCAGCCATCTAGGTTCCAGCTCCTCGCGTCGCCCCCTCGAGTCCGAGGAGGTGCTCTTGCAGTTGTTCGAGACGGTGTCTCGCGCTCGCGTCCACGAGCAGGTCGCCGACCTGCACGACGATGCCGCCGAGCAACTCCGGCTCCACGGTCACCTGGAGCTCGACCGGCGTGCCCGTCACGCGCTCGAGCGCTTCGTCGAGCTGGCGGCGCTCGGCCTCGTCCACGTCGCGCGCGGCGCGGACCCGGGCCACTCGCCAGCCCCGGGCCTCGGCGGCGCGCTCAACCAGCCAGTCGAGCATGTGCACCACGTCGCGGACGCGCCCTTGGAGCGCGGCCTGTGCCAGGCGCAAGGTCGCCGCCTGCGACCTGCCCGACAGGAGGGCGGCCACGAGGGCCTTGCGATCCGCGGCGGGGCGGCTGGGATCGGACAGGGTGCTGCGCAGCTCGGGGCTCGACTCCACGATCCGGGCGAAACGGAACAGCTCGTCCTCGACGTCCTCGAGCTCGGCCACCGATCCCAGGGACTCGAAGACGGCGGCCGCGTAGCCCGCCGCCCACTGCCGAGCCGGCGTGCGCCCCAACACCGGCTCCTCGGCCTCGACGTCCTCCTCGGGCACCGCGCTCGCCACCAGGTGCGCCTGCTCGGTCAGGTCGTGCAGGCCGATGGGGAACTCGTCGGGTCGTTCGTCAGCCGACGCCCGGATCACGAGCCGCGTCGTCTCGGGTCGCAGCCGGGTGCCGAAGAGCTCGGCGATCAGCGCGCGCCGGGCCGGGGCCGGCACGGCGGCGTCGGTCAACGCCGCCTCCAAGGTGCCCGTGCGCGCCACGAACTCCTCGACCTGGCGGAGCTCGTCGGCTACCTGGTCGAGCGTCCCGGCCTCACGGGCCGATTCGAGAACGGCGGCGCAGTAGCCGCGCAGCGCGGGATGCACGTGTCCCTGCCTCTCCCCCGCCCGCCTACGCCTCGGAGCCGGCCGGCGACGCTGCGGGCGACGACCGGAGCGCGGCGACGGCTTCGTCGATCAGCGCCCGGTGGCGCTCGGCGTCGACCTCGCGCCCGATCACCTGCTGCGCCACGGAAACGACGAGGGCCGCGACCTGACCGCTCACCTCGTCCACGGCGCGTTGGCGGGCCAGTGCGATCTCGGCCTGGGCGCTGCCCACCAGACGCTCGTACTCCTGCTGGGCACGGTCGGCGGATTCGCTCCGCACGCGCTCGGCAGTGGTGTTGGCCTGGGCCAGGATCTCGCGCGCCTGTTGACGCGCCTCGTCGACGATCACCTGGCGCTGGGCGCGGGTCTCGTCCGCCTCGGCCCGCGCCGCCTCGGCCTGCTCAAGCGCGGTCCGGATGTTCTCCTGGCGGTCCTGGAGCGCCTTGTTGACCGGCGGCAGCACGTACCTGCGCAGGACGAACAGCACGATCAGGAAGGCGATGATCTCGACGATCAGCGTCGCGTTGGGGATCAGGAAGTTACTGGTGGCGATCATTTCCGAGTGGCCTCGCTCAGTACGACGTCGCCGGCGACGGGCTCGTGGAACCCGCAGCGGTCGACGGGGGGATCACTTCTTGTAGAGGGAGAATACGAAGAGCGCGGTGAAGGCGAGGTTGATGAAGTACATGGCCTCCACCAGACCCACCGTCAGGAACATGATCGTGAACAGCCGACCCTGCGACTCCGGCTGCCGGGCCACGCCGGCGATCGTCTGGCTACCGGCGAGGCCGTCGCCCACGGCCGCCCCGACGGCACCGCCGCCCATGAGCAGCCCACCGCCGACCATGGCGCCGGCCAGCTTGATCGCGTTGTCCAACGCGGGATCTGACATCAGTGATGCTCCTTTTTCGTGTCGCTTGCTGCGGGATCGATCGGCGTCCGCGCCGCCGGGTCAGTGCCCATCGCTCATCGCGGTGTCGAAGTAGAGGATGGTGAGCAGGGCGAAGATGAAGGCCTGGATCGCCCCGATGAGCAGGTCGAAGAGCTTCCACACCGGGGTGACGATGAGGTCCGCGATGTTGCCGACCGGGACATGGGCGATCGTCCAGGCGCCGAGTGCGGCGATGAGCGCGAGCATGAGCCCACCCGAGAGCAGGTTGCCGAAGAGCCGCAACGCCAGGGTGATGGGCTTGGCCACCTCCTCGATGGCGTTCACGGGGAAAAGCACCGGGTAGGGCTTGAAGTAGTGCTTGGCGTAGCCGCCCGCACCGCGGGCGCGCACCGACGCCCAGTGCACCGGGACGATGACCACGATGGCGAGCGCCAAGGTCAGGTTGATGTCGGCGGTGGGCGGTGCGACCGGCTCGTACTTGGACCCGATGCCCAGCACGGACAGCCAGTTGGCGAAGAGGATGAAGAAGAACAGCGCCACCGCCAGGGGCACGACCGCGACGCCACGCTCGCCGATGGAGCCCTCGACCTGCGTCCGCACGGCCCCCACCACCATCTCCCACAGGAGCTGGCCCTTGCCCGGGACGCCGCTCGTGACCCTCGCTCGGAGGAGCATCCCGAACCCGAGCACGAGGACCATCGCGACCCCCGTGTACCAGATGGTGTCCACGTTGAAGGTCAGGCCGAGGAACGTGCGCTGCACGTGCTCGCCGACGCTGATGTCGGCGGCCAGCAGATGCGGTGCGGCGAGAACGGCGCTCACCCGCCCTCCCCGACCTGCTCGGGCCCGGCGCCGACGGCCGGGTCGCGCAGCATGGCCACGACGACGTTGCCGAGGAGCATGAATTGGAAGCAGGCCAGCCCGAGCAGCGCGCCGAAGCCCAGTTGGCGCTGGAGGAACACCAGACCCAGCGCGACCACGCTGATGACGCCGAGACGGCCCAGGGTGTTCATGACCAGCGGCCGCCGCTTGTCGGCGCGCGCCGACGCGCTGGCCTTGACGGTGGACGCGGCGATGAGGCGGAAGTTGCCGAGGGCCAGGGCAAGCCCGATGCACACACCGAGGCCGGCCATGGCGTAGCCGAGGAGCGACAGCACGCCCAGCGCGACGGCACCGACGACGACCGCGGCGAGGGCCGTACGGCGAGCCACCGTCGAGATCTGGGGCAGCGAGAAGTGCGAGAAGACGTTCACCATGGCAAAGGCTCCGTGGCGAGGCCGGCCCCGGCGGGCCGGGCGGTCAGAGGTACTTGCGGGCCTGCACCACCACGAAGGTGATGCCCAAGCCCACGCCCACGGCTAAGCCGACGAACGTGAGTGCCGGACCGGTGTGGAGCCACGAGTCGACGAGCAACCCGAGGACCAGGCCCGCGCCGATGGCCAGGGCGACCCCCAGGCCCATGGTCAGCAGGTCGAACAAACCCGGGGACGGCTTCTCCTCCACGTCCCTTCACCCAGCGCGCGTCAAGGGTCGAGTCGGTGCGGCACATCTCCAGGACAGCCCGGGGTCACTCGGCGGGGCCCAGGGACGGGACGGTGGGGACCGCCATCCGCCCGCGGGCGTCGACGAGGAGGGAGTTCGGCACGTCGGCAATCTTCGCATTCGCCCCTCGGATGCGGCAAAACGAGCACGGGCACCCGCGCCCCGCCCCCACGCCCCGATGCGGCCCCGCCCATGGCCCGACGGGGGCACGCCCTCAGGACGCCTCGCCACCCGGATCGCCGGCCGCCACCGGCGTCGGGGCAGGGACCGAGGCGTCCGGTCGCGGCGCCTCCCCGTTCGCGTCCGGGGCCCGACCGTCCGGGGCCGCCGGGAGGGCGTCCGGGGGCCCGGCGTGGGTGCGCAGCGGGGCGCCGGCGACCGGGGCGCCGGCACCGACCTCGACGGCGGTGGCGTGGTCCGCGGGCACCGAGGCGCCGGGAGTAGGCCCCGGCGCCTCGGGGGCGTCGCTCGCGGTGTCCTTGCGCAATCCCGGATGGAACAGCGTGTAGAGCGCGAGGCCGAGGGCGACGGCGCCGAGGGGGATGATCCCGTTGCCCCGGCCACCGAAGAGGGGGACGAGGACGAAGGCCGACAGCACCGCCGTCCACGCCCACAGGATGAGCACCGTTCGCCGGTGACCGTGGCCGAGCCGCATGAGCCGATGGTGCACGTGGTCCTTGTCGGGCGTGTGGAACCCGGTCCCCCTCGCCGTGCGACGCACGACGGCGAAGGCCATGTCGGCGATGGGCACGCCGAGGATGACGATGGGGAGGAACAGCGGCGCGAAGAAGAAGTACGTCTGGCCGCTGACCTCGGGGGTGCGGCCGCCGATGACCATGGTGGCCGCGGCCATGAGCAGGCCCACGAAGAGCGCCCCTGCGTCGCCCATGAAGGCGCGCGCGGGATGGAAGTTGTGGGGCAGGAAGCCCACGCACACCCCGAAGGCGATCACCGCGATGAGCGGGCCGAGGTTGTCGGCGGGCAGGACGCCGAGATCGACCAGGCGGAGGCTGTAGACGGCCAGCGCACCCGAGGCGATGGCGACGATGCCCGCGGCGAGGCCGTCGAGGCCGTCGATGAGATTCACGGCGTTGGTGATCACGATCACCCACAGCGCGGTGAGCAGGGGCAGGACGTCGGGCCCGAGCACGACGAACCCGACAGTCGGGATCTTGAACTGGAACATGGTGAGCCCGAAGTACACGAGCACCGTCGCCGCCAGGACCTGGCCGGCCATCTTGGCGGGTGCGGACATGTCGCGGAAGTCGTCGATGAGCCCCACCGCGAAGATGACGGCGGCGCCGAGCACGAGGCCCAGTGGCTCGGACGAGCCCTGGAACACCCCCTGGAGCCCCGGGAGCTGCGACGCGACGATCATGGCCACGAGGAAGGCGACGAACATGGCCACCCCGCCGCCGTAGGGGGTGACCCGCTGATGGACGCGGCGCTCGTCGGGCTCGGCGACGAACCCGATGCGCTCGGCGAGGCGCCGCACCGGGAACATGGCGAGGTAGGTGCCGAGTGCCGCGATCGCGGCCACCAGGGCGTACGCCCCCAACGGGGGCATGGGCTCAGCGCCCTCCGCCGGCGCCGCCCGGGCCGGATGTGCCGACGGCGGGCCCACTGGAGGCGCCGGCGATCAGCGTCGGGTAGGGGGGGAACCCCGCGCACAGCTCGAGGACCTGGGCGCGCACCGCCGCCTGTGCCGCGTCGTCGTGGCGCGAGCGCAGCGCGGTGCCGATGAGCGCGGCGATCCGCGCCATGTCGTCGGGCCCCATGCCCGCCGTCGTCTGCGCCGCGGTGCCGAGCCGGAGCCCCGAGGTCACGAAGGCCGAGCGGGGGTCGTCGGGGATCGTGTTGCGGTTGAGCGTGATGCCGGCGCGGTCGAGGACCTCCTGCGCCTCCTTGCCGGTGAGCTCCTCGTCGAAGCTGCGCAGGTCGAGCAGGATGAGGTGGTTCTCGGTCCCGCCCGAGACGAGACGGAAGCCCTCCGCGGCCAGGGCCGCGGCCAGGGCGGACGCGTTGGCCACCACCTGGGCCGCGTAGGCGCGGAACGCGGGCTGCGCCGCCTCCCGGAAGGCCACGGCCTTGGCCGCGACGACATGCTCGAGGGGCCCGCCCTGGAGGCCGGGGAAGACCGAGGAGTCGATCGCCTTGGCCAGCTCGGCCCGGCACAGGATGGCGCCGCCTCGGGGCCCGCGCAGCGTCTTGTGGGTGGTGAACGTCACGACGTCGGCGATGCCCACCGGGCTCGGATGCACGCCGCCGGCAATCAGCCCGGCGGGGTGGGCCACGTCGAACATGAGCTGCGCGCCCACCGCGTCGGCGATCTCGCGGAACGGCTCGGCGGCGATCTGGCGAGGGTAGGCGGTGGCGCCGGCCACGATCAGCTTCGGGCGCTCCCGCTTGGCCACGTCGGCCACCTGGTCGAAGTCGATCACCTCGCCGGGGCGCTCGGGGTCCGCCGACGCCGGCGTGACCCCGTAGGAGACGAACCGCCAGATCTTGGAGGTGATGCTGGCGGGCGACCCATGCGTGAGGTGGCCGCCTTGGTCGAGGCGCATGGCCAGGATGGTGTCGCCCGGTTCCAGCAGCGCCTGGTACACGGCGAGGTTTGCCGAGGCGCCGGCGTGCGGCTGGACGTTGGCGTGCTCGGCACCGAAGAGCGCGGTGGCCCGGGCGCGGGCCAGGTCCTCGACCTCGTCGATCACCGCGTTGCCGCCGTAGTAGCGGCGGCCCGGGTACCCCTCGGCGTACTTGTTGGTGAGCACCGAGCCCGTGGCCGCCAGCACCGCGGGCGAGGTGAAATTCTCGGAGGCGATCAGCTGGAGCGTCGTCGTCTGCCGGCGGGCCTCGGCGTCGACCAGCGCGGCCAGCTCGGGGTCGCTGTCGAGCCACGCCTCGAAGGGCGAGGCGTGGACGGTGGGCGCACTCTGGTCGTCGGTCATCGCGAAACGTCCTCCATGTGCCGGGCCGGCGCGGGCATCGTGGCACGCCCGGCGACCGGAGCGGCGATCTGGGCCGCCCGGCCCACCGCGATCCGCATCGCCGAAGCATACCGAGGGTGTGTCGCCTGGCCGCCCCGGGGCCCCCCTGCGCCCGGCCGGTACGCTCCCGCCCCATGACGGTGACCGGCGGCATCGACCCGCGCACCCCCGTGGTGGTGGGCGTCGGCCAGGTGACCTGCCCGCTGATCCCCGGTGAGGACCTCACGGTCCGCGACGAGCCCGTCACCTTGATGGCCGACGCGCTGGCCGCCGCGGCCGACGACGTAGGCGCGTCGGGCGCCGGCCGGCGGCTCCTCGAGCGGGCACAGAGCATCCGCGTCCTCGTGCCCCTCAGCTGGCGCTACACCGACCCCGGCGCGCTCGTCGCCGCGCAGCTCGGCATCGATCCTGCCGAGTCGATGGTGAGCGCCATCGGCGGCAACGGCCCCCAGAGCCTGGCCAACGCCACCGCGGCGTCGATCGCGGCCGGAGACCTCGACGTGGCGCTGGTCGCCGGGGCGGAGTGCATCGCCACCCGCATCGCCGCCCGACGCGATTCCGAGCGCCCGGTGCTGCCGTGGTCGACCCAACCCGACCCCGCGCAGGCACCCGCTGTCTTCGGCGTGGATCGGGCACCCGTCACCGAGGTCGAGCTGGACCGTGGGCTCGACCGGCCGCTGCGCGTCTACCCGCTCTTCGAGAACGCGCTGCGCCACGCGGCCGGTCGCTCCATCGCCGAGCACCAGGCGTTCGTCTCCGGCTTCTGGTCACGGTTCTCGGCCGTCGCCGCCACCAACCCGTACGCCTGGCGCCGCCAGGCGTACGCGCCGGAGGAGATCGGGACCGTCGCCGACGACAACCGCATGGTCGCCTTCCCCTATACGAAGCGCATGAACGCCAACGACCGCGTCGACCAGGGAGCGGCGTTCATCATGTGCTCGGCCGGCGCCGCCCTCGACGCCGGCGTCCCTCGCGACCGCTTCGTCTTCCCGGTGTCGGGGACCGACGCCAACGACCACTGGTTCCTCACCCACCGGGCCGACCTCCGGTCGTCACCGGCGATCCGGATCGCCGGTGCGCGCGCGCTGGCGCTGGCGGACATGGCCGTCGACGACATCGCGTACGTCGACCTGTACTCGTGCTTCCCCTGCGCCGTGGAGATCGCCGCCGCGGCGTTCGGGCTCCCCCTCGACGACCCGGCCCGCCCGCTCACGCTCACGGGCGGGCTCGGATTCGCCGGCGGGCCGGGCAACAACTACGTGACCCACTCGATCGCCACGCTCGTGGAGCGCCTGCGCGCCGATCCGGGCGCCGCCGGCCTGGTGACCGGCTTGGGCTGGTACCTGACCAAGCACGCAGTCGGCATCTGGGCGACCGAGCCGCCCCGCGGCGGGTTCCGCCGCGACTCGCCGCAGGCCGAGGTCGACGCCCTGCCGCAGTGCGCGCCGGCCGGTGACTCCGAGGGCGAGGCGACGGTGGAGACCTACACGGTGGTCCACGGCGCGGATGGCGAACCCGAGCTCGGGATCCTGGCCCTGCGCACCGACGACGGACGGCGCACGTGGGCGAACACCACCGACGCGGACACCCTCGCCGGGCTCGAGCGCGAGGAGGGCTGTGGCCGGACGGCCCGCCTGCTGCCGGGCGCCCGTGCCGAGCTCCGCTAGGTGCCGTCGGCCCGGCTCCCGCTAGCGTCGGGGCCCGCCGGGATCCTGCGGCACATCCCGGTACGACCGAGCGACGCGGCCGCCACCGACCCGGAGAGGAGCGCGCCATGGAGGACGCACGCAACGAGGTGATCGAGGTCGAGACGTCGGTCGGCGCCGATGCGGACGCCGTCTACCGCGCGGTGGCAGACGTCACCCGCATGGGCGAGTGGAGCCCCGAGTGCCGGGGCGGCCGCTGGGTGGGTGGCGCCACGACCGCCGTCCCCGGGGCGCGCTTTCGTGGGGACAACCGCAACGGCGTCTGGCGATGGTCCACCTCGTGCACGATCGTCACAGCCGACCCCGGGCGTGAGCTGTCGTGGGAGGTCCGCTTCCTCGGACGCCCGGTGGCGCTCTGGCGCTACCGGTTCGCCCCGGACGCGACGGGCGCGACGGGCGCGACGACCGCGACGACCGTGACCGAGACCATGGAGGACAGGCGCGGCCTCGTCTTCAAGGTCTTCGGTCCTCTGGCGAGCGGGGTGGGCGACCGCCAGGCGCACAACCGCCGCACCATGGAGGTGACCCTGGCGCGGCTCAAGTCGGCCGTGGAGGACCGCGCCGACGCGATCTAAGGGCGGGACGCGTCGCCGCTCAGCGCGGTGACGACGTCCTCCCAGGCCAGCGCGCCCTGGCGCAGGCACCGGGCCGTCTCGCCGGTGAGGTCGACCACCGTCGAGGGCGACCCCGCGCACGTCCCACCGTCGAGCACGACGCCGAGGAGGTCGCCGAAGACCGCGCGCACCGAGGCCGCAGTGGTCAGCGGGGGCTCGCCGTGTCGGTTGGCACTCGTGGTCGCCAGGGGCCCGACCGCCGCACACAGGGCCCGGGGGATCTCGTGGGCCGGGCACCGGAGACCGACGCTGCGGCCGTCACCGCCGATGGACCAGTGCTCGCTCCCCCGTCGGGGCACCACGATCGTCAGGGCGCCGGGCCAGAACCGCTGCGCCAGCCGGCGCGCGCCGGGCCCGAGCTCGGCCACGGCCTGCGCCTGGGCCACGTCCGCCACCAGCACCGGCAGCTCGACCCGTTCGGGCCGGCCCTTGAGGGCGAACAGGGCGCGGGTGGCCTCGGGGTGCTCGGGGTCCGCGGCGAGGCCGTAGACGGTGTCGGTGGGCACGCCGACGACCCGCCCACTGACCAGGGCGGCGATCGCGGCGTCGAGGGCGGCGCGCCGGTCGGCGCTCATCGCGTGGGGGGCTGTCGGGCCACGAGCGCTCGGGGCCGGCCGGCCAGATCGCGTGCGACGCGGACGCCGGTGTACCCGGCGGACGATGCCCGGTGCGCGACCTCGCCCGCCTGGTGCGGGGCGATCTCGACGACCAGGTGACCGCCGGGGGCGAGCCACCGGCCGGCGCCGGCCACCACGGCGTCGATCGATTCCAGCCCCGAAGGCCCGGCCACCAGGGCCGCGCGGGGCTCGTGGTCGCGGACGGCAGCGTCGAGCCCGGCCCATTCCGCCTCGGCGACGTAGGGCGGGTTCGACACGACGAGTGACAGCGACCCGGCCAGCGCCGCGGGCAGGGCGGAGAACCACGCTCCCTGGACGAAGTGGACCCGCCCGGCCGTCGACGGGTCTCGCGCCGCGAGGCGCGCGCCGTTGGCCCGGGCCACGGCCAACGCGTCGGCGGAGCGGTCCGTGGCCCACACCTGGAGGCCGACGGGGCCTTCTGCGACCAGGGCCAGCGCGATGGCACCGGACCCGGTGCCGAGGTCGGCGGCGCGCCGGGGCCCACCCACGCCGGACGCTCGCAGGAGATCGAGGGCGATGCCCGCCACCACCTCGGTCTCGGGGCGGGGGATGAGCACCCGCTCGTCCACCGCGAGCTCGATCGTCCGGAACGGCCACACCCCGAGCACGTACTGCAGGGGCTCGCCGGCGCGGCGCCGCGCCAGCAACGGGTCCAGCGCGGCGTCGAGCCCCTCGGGCGGGGCGCGGTGGAGGCGAGCGGCCAGCGCGGCGCCGTGGAGCCCGGTCACGTGCTCCACCAACCAGCGCGCCTCCGTCGCCGACCCGAGCAGGCGCGCGCAACGGGCGACGACCTCGCCCAGCGTCGCCGTCGCGCGGTCCCCGACGGCGTTCATGCCCCCGCGGCGGCCGCGGCGGCGTCGGCGATCTGGCGGGTGCGCTCGTCCTCGAGCAGTGCGTCCACGAGCTCGTCGAGCTCGCCATCGAGCACACGGTCGAGCTTGTGCAACGTCATCTTGATGCGGTGGTCGGTGACCCGGTTGTCCTTGAAGTTGTAGGTCCGGATCTTCTCCGAGCGCCCACCTGCCCCCACCTGGCTGCGGCGCTGCGCGGACTGCTCGGCGGCCTGACGGTCCTGCTCGAGCTTGAGCAGGCGGGCCCGGAGCACCACCATGGCCCGGGCCCGGTTCTGGATCTGACTCTTCTCGTCCTGCATCGAGACGATGATCCCTGTGGGCAGGTGCGTGACCCGTACTGCCGAGTCGGTGGTGTTGACCGACTGTCCGCCCGGCCCGGACGACCGGAACACGTCGACCCGGAGGTCCGCAGGATCGATCTGCACGTCGACCTCCTCGGCTTCGGGGAGCACCATCACCGTGGCCGCGGAGGTGTGGACGCGGCCCTGGGACTCCGTCACCGGCACCCGCTGGACCCGGTGGGTGCCTCCCTCGTGCTTCATCCGCTGCCAGGCGTCGGCCCCCCTGACCACGAACGTCACCTCGTTGATGCCGTAGCGCTCGGAGGGGTCCAGGGACAGCACCTCGACGCGCCAGCCGTGGCGGTCGGCGAAGCGGCGGTACATGGTGAAGAGATCCCCGGCGAACAGGTTGGCCTCCTCGCCGCCCTCGGCGCCGCGGATCTCGACGATCACATTGCGCCCTTCGTTGGGGTCACGGGGCGCCAGCAGCCGGCGAAGCTCCTCCTCGGCCGCAGCCAGCTCGGCCTCGGCCCGCTCCAGCTCGCCCCGGGCGAGGTCGCGGTCCTCGGGACCGGCCTCGGCCACCATCTCGCGGGCCGCGGCGACGTCCTGCTCCGCGCCGGCGACAGCGCGACCCGCCCCGATCAGCCCCTCGAGGTCCTTGTGCCGGCGCGAGGTGTCGCGCAGGCGTGCGGGGTCCGCCAGGACGCCGGGATCACCGAGGGCGGCGAGCACGGACTGGTGCTCGCGTTCCCACTCGGCAAGGCGGTCCTGATCCACTGCTCCAGGCTAGGCGCCGCCGGGGCGGCCACCCGCCCCCGCCGGGCCGCTCAGGCCTTCTTCTGGCGGGACTTGCGCGCCCCG
>Ga0187780_10000924_pt1 | contig 21796 bp, 19 predicted proteins | sample 1015_Q2_SP10_20__FD_132429 | JGI IMG/M metagenome (GOLD analysis project Ga0187780, IMG submission 132429) | Tropical peat soil microbial communities from peatlands in Department of Meta, Colombia - 1015_Q2_SP10_20_MG | ecosystem: Environmental > Terrestrial > Soil > Wetlands > Peat | place... | reverse complement strand
GGCACACAAACCTGTGCCGTTCTTTTTTCCACGGTGAAGAGTCGGAACAAAGTTTCACGCACGCTTTATTAAAACCTGCGTGCAGAAAAGGAGAGAGCGCATGGCAATTCTGAAAGCACCACCGAAACCACCGAAGAACGAGACGCTTCAAATCCGAGTCGAGGAGCATGTCCGATCAAAACTCACCAGATATGCCGAATTCATCGACTCTTCGGAATCCTACGTCGTTAGTGAGGCTCTGAAGCTCGTGTTTAAGAAAGACGACGAGTTCAAGAGTTGGCTTGAGAATTTGAACTATAACGGCAACCAGCCACAAAACGATGGAGGTTCTCTTTTCGAGATTGCGAAGAAAGCATGAAGCCGACTCATCTCCAACTCGGTGTGCGCGAGAATACAGCGTCCTCAAGACAGCATGCCTCACGCCAGGAAGGACCTTCATTATTGTCACAGTCCGAAACTTCCTACCGGGATGCCCATCATCAAACGCGACCGTCAGCGTTGGTCTACCGAGGAGGAGAGGCGCGTGATTCACTCAATGACAAGCCGCTAAACGCGGCCACAGGGGAAAAACAGGGCGACGACAGTGATGCTCCCGCAGGGAGCACGACCGCGAACAGGCTCAGGCATGGATTTGAGCCATTGATTGGATGTGGAGAGGCCGCGAAACTCCTGGGCAATATCCACGTCAAGACTCTCCAGCGCTACGCACGACGGGGAATCCTTCCTGGATATCAAATTGGAGGCCACTGGTATTTCCGCGCATCAGAACTGGACTCATGGCTTCGTTCTCGGATAAATTCATCTTGCCATCCGTGCCGCTTGAACCAGGAGGCAAAGTGAATGTTCAAGCGGACGCGGTATCAGTTCGGATGTGTTGTACGGAAAAGCAGAAAGAAAGGACCAGACGTTTGGGCTCTGCGTTATCGCGAGCAGGGTCCGGCCGGGACCGTCGTTCACAAGAGCGCGATTGTCGGAACCGTTGAGCAGTATCCAACCGAATCGAATGCAAGAAGAGCTGCTCAAACACTACTGCTCAAGATCAATGCTGAGAACCCAAACGCTGCTGTGGTGACTTTTGGCGCAATGATAGACCGTTATTTAGCGGAAGAATTGCCAAATCGGCATTCGACTGCGAGAGGCTATCAATGCTGGCTGAAGAACCACATCAGGCCCAAGTGGGGCGAGTACCCCATCGACCAAATCAAGCCAGTTGCTGTTGAACAATGGTTGAAAGGACTCGACCTTGCACCGAAGAGCAAGGGCCACTTGAAAAACCAAATGAGGATTCTTTTCAATTGCGCTATGCGATGGGAATTGCTTCCGTATCAAGCAAATCCCATGGGCCTGGTGCGGGTGAGAGATTCCTCGAAACGAGTTCGTGTGCCGGTTGTACTTACCATTGAGCAGTTTCAAGAAGTCCTCCTACACATTCCTGAGCCCTACCGCACGATGTGCGTTGTGGCAGGGTGTCTGGGGCTGCGGATCAGCGAAGTTCTGGGCTTGCAATGGTGCGACTTCGATTGGCGAAAGCACCAGGTGCAAATCCGGCGATCTTGGGTCTATGCCCACGTTGGCGAGCCTAAGACCGAAAACTCAAAGAGGCCAATGCCGCTCGATCCCGCATTAGAGAAACTCTTGCGGGACCATCGGCACAGGCTTCCTCCGACACTTCAAGAGAGCGCATGGGTTTTCCCGAGCAAGCGCACGGGGATGCCATCGCACCCTTGGAGTGCAGCGCGTCGCTGGTTGCTCCGTGCGGGAGAAAAGACCGGAGTAGGAAGGCTGGGATGGCACGCATTCCGCCATACCTACTCGACCCTGCTCAATGAGTACGGTACAGACGTGAAGGTGCAACAGGAACTACTCCGGCATGCGGACATTCGCACGACGATGAATATTTACACGAGGGCGGTGCCAGAGCGTCTACGTGAGGCAAACAGTAAGGTCGTTCGCCTTCTGTTGCCTACTGGAACGTGAAAACGCCGTTTTCGTGTGTTCCCTCGTGTTCCCTCGTGCGAATGGAAGTAATTCAGGAAACAGAACTTATGGCGGAAGCGTGTGGGAGTCGAACCCACCCCCGAATCCGCGAAGGACACGGGCTATGGTTTTGAAGACCATGAGGACCACCGGGCCCCTTGCGCCTCCGCGAGAAGTATAGAGGAGGGCGGGGCGCGCTCAAAATGGGTTAGGCGCGCTGGGGAACGAGAGAGGCGGCTTGGTTGGTGCGGATGAGGGCTGCAACGAGATCGTAGAGAGCAGGGCTAGTGCACACTTCGTAATAAGAGTGTTCAGTAGGTCCGCCAATTTTGCCGTCCGGTAGGAGCTGGCGGGCAAAAGCCTTGCGAATAACCAGGAGATCGACGGATTCCCCGAGAGGGACCTCGCCGTAGAAGAGAGCAACCGGTTGTTTTCCCCATGGCATTTCAAGCTTGGTCTCAATGGATTCGAGAGAAATTTCTTCGGAGAGTTTCTGAAAGCCTTCCTCGTTGATTTCGATACCGTTCATGTTGTAGCGAACGAGAAATTCGTCTAACTCCTCGGCGGAAGCGCCTTCCATGGTATTGAGAAACTGAAACACGGAGAAAAGAGATTTTTGGCGAGCGAGCATGCGCTTGGCGAGTTTGGCGCAACCGGAAAGGCGATCGGAAAGATTGAGGGCCTTCGAGATCATGATGCGCGAGTCGCCGTCGGTCCAATACGTGGGAGCGTCACCTTGGAAAGCTACGCCGAGACCGAGTTCGAGAGCAGGAAGGTCGCTTGAGGAAGCGCGCTCGTTGTAAGAATTGCAGACCGTGAGGATCTGGCGGGCAAGGATGCAGGCTTTTGCAACGGGGCGGGCGTACGTAACGGACGATTCCGTTTCGAAAATGGCGAGGATGATGGCGTCGCCTTCGATGAAAACTTTCTTCGCGGAGTAACGGTCGAGAAGTTTTTTGACCGGCTCGTGCAGATTCAAGCTGAAATGCGAAGCGGGGCTGAGACCACGGGAAAGCAGATCCTGAGTCATGCGCGTAGAACCGCGAACGTCGGCCTTGATGATGACGTGCGACACGACGTTGTCCTGAGCGGGACGAGCTTCTTCGGGAAGAACGCATTCGTAAAGGCGGTTGTTGAGGCGCGAAAGCTCGCGTGCTTTTTCGGTGGTGACGAGGTTGATGCGCTCCATGCAGGTCGTCAGGTGCTCGGAGTCGCGCAAATCGCGGCGCAACCGGAGAAAATCCGAGGCGAAGCGAAGAACAATTTCCTTCATTTCATCGCGCGAGTAGCGGCTGATTTTCTTGGAAAGCTCTTCGATCGATTTAAGAGAGAGCTTTTTTGCAGGAACCTGCTTGATGACCTGCTCGACTTGCTTCAGCTCGTCCTTGGAAACCAGGGCTTTGCGCAACTGCTGCAGGTGCAGGGGCGGGCAATACTCGGTAGCGATGGAGCGAATTTCGTAGCTGGCCAGGACAAGGTGAAGAACTTCGTGTTGCTCGAGACGATCGAGAAGCCGCGTCAAGAGCTGGCCGCGAAGTGGCGCGCCCTCTTCGGGGCCTTGCTTCGGGTCGAAGAGGCGCTTGGCGTTCTCCGGCTCATTGAGGAACTCGCCGAGTTTCGCGGCGTGGTCCTTGTGAAAGAAATCGAGCTTCTGGCGGGCTTCTTCGACTTGCGGGCCAATTTCTTCGAGCTTGAATTCCTGATGTTTGAGTCGAAGTTCGATATCGTGCAGAGAGGCTTTCAAGTCAGCGGGATTGCCGGAATTGATAAATTTGTTGAAGATGCTGTCGCCGCGGTCGAGGCGCTTGCGCGTGGATTCGCGCTGCTCCTCGAGATTGGCGATTTCGTTGCGAATGGCTTGAACGGTTTCGAGAACGGCGGTGTGCGCCTGGACGGCTTCGTTGCGAGCGGGATCGTCGGAGATGGTGATGCCAGCTTCGCGAAGAAATTCCTGAAAGAGGGCGTCCATGGCCTCGAAGCGATCCGGGTCGCGGGCGTAATTGCCTAGAAGGACGTAGTGTTCGACAAAGAAGACGTCGTCCTTGCCGCCTTCGAGGAAAATCAGCTTGTTTTTACAGAGCTCATAGTAGGGCGCAAAATCCTCGCCGAAAAGGGCGCGGCGGGTTTTGGCGATGGCGTTCTCTTCGACGTCGGCGACGATTTGCGCGACTTGCTGGCCGAGGCGGCGAATAACGGCACGTCGCGCAGATTGCAATTCGGAGAGCCGCGCCTTAATGACGTGGGCCTGCTGGCTGCGCTCGAAATGTTCGCCGCGCTGGCGAATCCATTCCTTGCCTTCGAGGATGATGTTCGCAAACTGGTTGCTGAGCTCGAAAGTAAGGAACTTCAGCAGACTCAGGCGGAAGAGAAGGTCGATTTCAATATTTTTGTGATATTTAGCTTGGGTCAGGGAGCTTTGAAGGAGCTCGGCAAGGAGCTTGCGGAAGGTCGTGGTGTCAGTGCCCTTGGCGGAACGCAGTTCGATGCCGGGGAAGTACGTTGAGCTGGTGTTGTGGCGAATTAGGTCAAAAAGGTATTCGCGGGCCGCCTGAACGAATTTGGGGCTCAGAAAAACGTCGTGGTGGATATTGTCGACGCCAATGACCAGCGTCCCCATGGGGAGGGTGACGTTGTAGCTCTGCAGGTCAATGCGCGGCGCGTCGGCCGGGCTGGGCGTCAGAAGTTCGTTGGGCATATCCTTCAGGCCAAGGAGCCTTTTTCAGGCTAACAGCCGGACTGGGGGCGGGCAAGAAATCCCCGGGAAGGCGTAACCAGAGAGTTAGGGGAGAGGCCCAGGCGCAGGTCAGGAGGGATCAAGCACGGTAATGCGGCGGGAGTCGCCACCTTGATGTTCCAGGCGAATACGAAGCAAAGGCCAGGGGGATTTAAGAGGGAACTTTTCCGACCACTCGAGAATGGCGATTGCCGGTATAGCGAATATGTCTTCCATGCCCAGGGTTTCGAAATCGTGGAACGTGTCGATGCGATAGAGATCGGCGTGGAAGACTTTGGCTTGCTTGCCATAGACGTGGACAAGGGTGAAAGTGGGGCTGGTGACGTCGTTTTCGTCGGCGGCTCCTAGGCCGGCGACAATGCCTTTGGTGAGAGTGGTTTTCCCCGTGCCAAGGTCGCCTGTTAGGAGCACGAGAAGAGGTGGCTTTAGGCGTTTGGCGAATTCCCTGCCCCAACGGATGGTCTTTTCGGCGGAATCCGTGATGATCTCTTCAGGCAAGCCGCTGAATCTCCCGGAGCAAATTGTGGCGTGCCGAGGAGATGCCTTTTGCGATTTCTTGTGCCATCACGCCGGACAAGTCAGGCGAACGCCCAGGAACATCGACCGCGAGGCCGTGCAAATAGACACCGAGGGCAAGCACGCGAAGCCAATCGTTGGTCCCGAACTGGGAGGTGAGCGCAGCGAGAACGCCCGTGAGGACGTCGCCCGAGCCACCTTTGGCCAAACCGGCATTGCCAGTTGTGTTGATGAAAACCTGCCCCGAGGGAGACGCGAGCACGGTGTGGAAGCCCTTCAAGACGACATGAGCGTTCCAGCGTTTGGCAGCTTGCATGGCCGTTTTGACGCGATCCTGCTGGACACTCGCCGGGGAACTGCCAAGTAGGCGTGCCATTTCGCCAGGGTGCGGCGTGATCGCCAAAAATTCGCCAGCGCGCTCACGCAAGGCATCGGAGAAACCTTCGAATGCATTCAGCCCGTCAGCATCGAGAATTGCGGGCACTGACATTCGCTGAACGAGATCACGAATGAATTTCTGCGTTTCAGGAAGTGTACCGAGCCCCGGACCGATGGCGAGAACGGACTTTCCGTCCAGCATTTTTTGAAAGCCAGGATTTGCAAGATTGGAAATGGCAATCGTGCCGGACCCAGTGGAATGGAGCGGCTCGGTCATGTATTCGGGCTGGCCGGCGGCCACAACAGGCTGAACAACATCCGGGGACGCAACAGTGACAAGGCCTGCTCCGGCGCGCAGACCTGCTTGGCCTGCCAGGATGGCGGCACCGGATTTGCCGAGTGAGCCTGCAATCACGAGGACATGGCCGAAAGTCCCTTTGTGCGAATCGGCGGAGCGAATGAGCGGGAGTGCGGCAAACTCATCTGGAGCAGAGCAGCGAACCACTCCCTGGCCGATCTCCTCGATCAAAGAATCAGGCGACCCAATCGAGCGTACGAGAAGTTGACCGCAAAATGCCGCATCACGAGAGACGAGTTGGCCGAGTTTCGGAGCGGTGAAGGTCACGGTTATATGCGCGCGCAGAACGGGACCTTCAGCAGGCTGGCCATCCGATGGAAGACCGGAAGGAGTGTCAACGGCGAGAATCAAAGCCGGCCGAGCACGTGTCGCGTTGCTCGATTGCTGATTCAAGCGTTCGATTGCTCGTGCGATCAAGCCTGTAGCTGGCCCGCGCAAGCCAGTACCCAGCAAGGCGTCCACGATGACGTTGCACTTTGACACCTTTGGCCAAGCCTGCTCCCAGACGGACTCGTCTGTGATTTCAGTGATTTCCCCAGAGGCTTCGAACCAGCGCTGAAGGTTGGTAGCTGCGCCGCCCCGCAGTTCGTCGCGTTTCGCGAACAAGAACACGGAGACATTCACACCGCGAAGCGCTTTCAATAAGCGCGCAGCAACGAGCCCATCACCACCGTTGTTCCCTTTTCCGCAGAGAATCGCAACGTGGGGCATTCGAATCGTACCGTATCGCTGCCGCACCGCGTCGGCGACATGCTTACCGGCGCTTTCCATGAGTTGGAGGCTGGGAATGCCGTAGCGCTCCGTCGTCAGGCGGTCCACTTCACTCATTTCGGCAGCGCTAAGAGCTTTCATCGGAGGCTCACGGAGAAATTTACGGGAAGATGCACGGCGAACTCAGAGCATCCAGCCGCCACTGACGTTGACGACTTGGCCGGTAACATATTCAGCTTCTTCGGAAGCAAAAAAGGCGACGGCGGCAGCGACATCTTCAACGGTAGGCGGGCGGCCGATGGGAAAGCGGGCGTCGCGAATGCGGCGAGCTTCTTCGAGGGTGAGTTCATTTTCGTCGATGCTCGAAGGATTCACAACATTCACCGTGATGCCGTTCTTGGCTTCTTCCAGCGCGAGCGAACGAGAAAGCGCAACGACAGCAGCTTTGGCAGCCGCATAGGCAGAAATCTTTGCCTGGCCAAAGGCGCGTTCGGCGCCCACAGCGCCTAGATTGATGATGCGTCCCCAGCGAGCTTTACGCATATACGGAAGAGCGGCGCGGCACATGTACAAAGCCGTGAAAAGATTCGAAGAAAAAATGCTTTCCCACTCGGGGAGCGGAGATTCAGTGAGCGTCCCCCAGCGGAAATCGCCGACATTGTTGACGAGGATGTCGATGCGTCCGAGGCGGTCGACAACCGTTTTGACAAGCTGGTCGCAGCGATTCGCATCGCTGATGTCGGTTTCGACGGCAACGCAATCGGCCCCGCACGACTGTAAATACCGCAGAGTCTGTTGCGCGGCCACTTTATTCGACCGGTAGACGATGGCGATGCGCGCGCCCTCTTGCGCGAGACGAATGGCGAGGCCCCGGCCAATGCCTCGGCTTCCTCCAGTCACCAGCGCAACGCGATTTCGAAGTGACATTCCGCTCCCCGCAAAAATCTCTTAGAAAGATTGCAAGTATATCTTAGGCTCGCCGACCGCACTACCGAAGCCGTGCTACCAGGACGGTCATATCATCGGCCTGCTCGGGAGTCCCCGCCCACTCCTCGGCGGCAGCCATAAGTGATTCCGCGACCATCAGCGGCGCGGCTCCCTGAACACGCAAGGCCGCATCCTTCAGCCGGGGAATGCCAAATTCTTCTCCGTATACGTTTTCCGGTTCTACCAAACCGTCGCTATAGCCAATCAGGAGCGAATTGGGAGAGACTTCGAGTTCGCCCTGTTCATAGATGTATTCTTCGACCACGCCGAGAACCATGCCGCCTTTGTCGAGGAGATGCGCCGCGCCCTGGCAAATCAGGAAGGAAGGCAGATGACCGGCGTTGGTGTAGCGCAGCGTGCGGCGCTCGCTGTCGTAAACAGCGATAAAAAAGGTGGCAAAGCGATCGTCGCCCGTGTTACGGACCAAATGGCGGTTCAGCCTGGAAACCAGTTCCGCGGTGCTCAAGTGCTCGCTGCCTTCCGCGAGCAACTGGCTGCGAAGCGCCGCCTGCAAGCTGGCCATCAAGAGCGCCGCGGAGATTCCTTTCCCGGAAATGTCCGCGATGGCGATGGCCACGTGCGTCGGGCTGAGCTGGATGAAATCGTAATAGTCGCCGCTGACAGAGCGCGCGGCTTTGCAGATGGCCTCAATTTCGACACCCGGCACAGAAGGAAGCGTGCTGGGAAAGAGCTGGCTCTGGACTTCGCGAGCGATGGAGATTTCGTTTTCGAGGCGCTGACGCTTGTTCTGTTCTTCGATGAGCGAGCTGATCGAACCGGTCATCTGATTGAAGGATTCGGCGAGCTCGCCGAGTTGATCGCGATGGTCGGTATGAATGCGATGCGTGAAGTCGCCTTGCTTTATGTACTGCGTGGCGCCGTAAAGACCGGAGACGGCGCGGGTGATGCGGCGCGTGAGGACAAAGCCGGTGGCAAAGGCTGCGGCTTCAATGAGAAGAAAGACGACTCCCACAATCACAAAAAAGAGGATGTAGGTATCGCGCAGTTCGCCGAGAGAAACGAAAATTCTGCTGGTCAGGCGGGAAGGCCGCGCATTGGCCACGGCAAGAACGGGCCGGTGCAATTCCCGGGGGCCGTTCTGAGGGAGGAATATCGCGTCGAGAGTGGAAACAATGTCGACTGGGGAATCCAGCCAAAACATGGCGGGCTGCAAGATCCGATTTCGAGCCACGATGCGTCCGGCCACGCGATACTGCTGGTCACCTGAGGAATAAAGAACTCCCGCAGGAGTGCCGGGAGTTGGACGCTCCATCAAGTTGAAATGGATGGCGCCGAGATCCGGGGCGATGGTCGCCAGAAACTCAGAATTCACAGGGACGCGAAGGATGACGAGGCGCTGCTCTTTGTGGCCGGGGATGAGGCGAAGGCTAACCAAGCTGAGGGAGTCGCCCTCCTGGGCCATGCCTGAGAACAGCTGTTCGCCGCTAGGAGCGAGCTTCCGGAGAAGCGAGGCATCGTCTGAGAAGACAATGGAGAGGCCCGGGAGCTCCCGATCATGAGTCACTTGAGACTGGGCTGCCAATTGCTGTTCAGCGTCTTCCTCCAGGTCGCCGCTGGGAAGGGATTGGTGCGCGATGGCGATGTGTTCCGCAGTATCAGCCATCATAACGATGCGGTTGTGGACGTCTTCATGGAGAAGATAAGCACCCAACTGGGAATACAAAATTCTGGCGCCGAGATACACCATGATGACAATGAGAAGGATCGGGACGAAGGCGATGAAGAGGTAAGCGACGATGAGGCGATTGCGTAGGCTCCAGAGCAGCTTGGATCTCCACCAGCCCACGAGGCGAATGAAAAGATAAATGCTTGCGATCACCGCCAAGTATTCCAGGAAGCTGAAGAGCCGACCGCTCAGATCCGTGAATTCAATAAGCAAGCCGACAGCAGAAAGGAGTACGCTGGTGACGTCGAGCCAGGAGAGGCGGCTCCACGACTCCTTTAGCGTTGCTAGGAAGGGCTTCATTGCACGGTCGTTAGAAAGAATAGTTTAAAGATGGGTGGCACGCGGAGCAACCCAACGCGCCCCGACGGAGCCTGTTAAACGAAACTTGGATGGCGAGGCCCCAAGCGAGTTATTTCGCGCCGTTACGAACCTTGCTGTGTTTCACGCCATAGGTGAAATAAATTACCAAGCCAATGACCAGCCAGACCACCAGCCGGAGCTGCGTCCAGTAGGAGAGGGAAACAATCAGCAGCCCAGAAAAAGCGATTGCAAGAATGGGAACCAACGGCACCATCGGAGTTTTGAACGGCCGGTTCAACTCCGGGTGCGTCCTACGCATTATCCACACTCCCGCGCTGACAAGTGCAAAGGCGAGCAAGGTCCCGACACTGGTCATTTCATCAAGAACATTCAGCGGAATAATTGTGGCCAGAATCGCGACAAAAATTCCCACCACGATGGAACTGATGTACGGCGTGCGAAAACGCGGATGAATCTTGCTGGCCCAAGGCCACAAAAGGCCATCGCGCGACATCGAATAAAACACTCGCGATTGTCCAAGCAGCATCACTAACATCACTGTGGCCAGGCCGGCCAGCGCACCCAATTCTACGAGGAAGGTTGCCCATTGATGACCCGTCGCACGAATCCCGATTACCACCGGGTCAGGGACGTTCAGCTGTGTGTAGGGAACCAGATGGGTCAAAAGCCCGGAAACCAAAATATACAGCACCGTACAGATCACAAGGGAACCAAGAATACCTAGCGGCATGTCTTTTTTGGGATTTTTTGCTTCTTGCGCAGCCGTCGACACAGCGTCGAATCCGATGTAAGCAAAGAACACCACACCGGCGCCACGCAGAATCCCCGACCATCCGAATTCTCCGCGTGTTCCCGTGTTTGTCGGGATAAAAGGATGCCAGAAGTTCGGCTTCCACGCATGCGCCGCAAGGAACGCTGTCGCTAGGGCGATGAACATGCAAACTACCGCCACCTTCAGCACCACAATGGCCGTCGTGAAATTAGCGGATTCTTTGATCCCAATCACCAAAATCGTCGTGATCGCCAGGATAACGATGAAACCCACGTAGTCATACTTCAAATGCACAGGCAGTCCGAACAAAGTGAAATTCGAAGTCGGCATGGCGGGCAAATTCCATCCGATATCCTGAAGAAAAGCTCGCAAGTGCCCGCTCCAGCCGACGGCCACTGTCGCAGCGCCAAAAGCGTACTCTAGAATCAAGTCCCAACCGATGATCCATGCAATTAATTCGCCAAGCGTCGCGTAGGAGTACGTATAAGCGCTTCCCGCAATCGGAATCAGCGAAGCGAACTCGGCATAGCAAAGGCCCGCGAAGGCGCATGCGATCCCCGCAAGCACGAACGAAATAATAATCGCCGGACCTGCGAACTGGGCTGCCGCCTGTCCCGTGATCACAAAAATTCCTGCGCCGATGATAGCCCCGATCCCCAGTGTGACGAGGTTGATCGGACCGAGAGCACGTCTGAGGCTGTGCTCTCCTGATTCGCCAGCTTCTTTCATCAGCGTTTCAATCGGCTTCGTTGCGAACAAGGGGTTGCCCATGCAACTTCTCCTCTGCGGGGTTTTGCCCCGTTCCATCCGTCACTGCAAAAACGGCCTGCGATATTGTAGGGGCGCTGCCCTCCAGCCCCTAAAAGAAAATTCCTATTTGCCGCGAGCAAGTTTCGTTAACCATCGCGCGCGCAGCCAATAAACCGGAATGCCCAGAAGCACAATCCCCAATCCGCGTCCCGCCGTCTGCGTTTTATAGAGAACCAGCACCAGGACAATCGCTAGCGCCGCAAGAATATAGAGAATCGGTAGAAATGGATAACCAAACGCCTTGTACGGCCGATCGGCTTGCGGCTGTTTCACGCGCAAAACAAAAATCCCCGCAATCGTCAACGCATAAAAAATCATGACCGAGGCTATGACATACTCCAACAATTCGTTGTACAGGTTTCCATAGCTGCCGTCCGGGCCCCTCGTACGCATGAAAATCAGGAAGACAACCCACATGCCTTGCACCAGAAGAGCAATACTAGGAACGCCTTTGCTGTTCAACTTCCCTGTGGCCTGGAAGAAAAGTCCGTCATTGGCCATCGCATAGGACACGCGCGAACCGGCCAAGATGAGCCCGTTGTTGCAGCCGAAGGTGGAAATAATGATGGCCACGGCCATCATCGCGGCGCCGATCGGGCCAAAGATAGCGTTTAAGGCGACGCTAGCGACGCGATCATCGGCAACAGTTTGAATTTGTACTAAAGGCAACGTGAAGAGGTAGGCGAGGTTCGCGAGGCAATAGAGCGTGATAACAATGACGGTGCCGAACGCCATAGAGAGCGCAACGTCTCGCTTCGGATTTTTGACTTCGGCGGCGGTAAAGCCGATGTTGTTCCAGGCATCTGAGGAAAATAGCGAGCCGACTTGTGCTACGCCAAAGGCAACAAATATTCCAAAGATGCCGCTTGTTGCCGAGACGGCCGGAACAATCCCCCTCAGGAAATTTGCGCCGGGTTCTATCGTTTGCGCGTGTCGGATAGCCCAGAAGTGGCCGAAATTCTCGGTGATGGCTCCTGCGTTTCTCCCGACGAAGATCCCCAGAAATATCAGCCCTATCAGTGAGAGCGTCTTCGCGCTGGTAAAGACATTTTGAATCCATTTTCCCAGCTGAACGCCGAGCGTGTTCAGGAACGTCAGCAACAAAACCATCAACGCCGCCACAAGTTGCTGAACCGACAGGCTTATCGCGTACTTCGAGCCAAGATTGATCGGGTGGAGAATCCAGGTTTGCGGAGAAATCGCCGGGAAAAGCACCCCTAGATATTTCGCGAACCCTACGGCAACCGCGGCAATGGTACCGGTTTGAATCACAAAAAAAAGCGTCCAGCCGTACAAGAAGCCCCAAAGTGGGGAGTATGCTTCGCGCAGGTAGATGTACTGCCCGCCGGCGTGTGGAAACATCGCGGCGAGTTCTCCGTACGACAGGGCGGCGGTGATCGTGAGTAATCCTGTAAGAATCCATGTGAGGATTAAGCCGCCCGGAGACCCCGTCTCACGCGAAATTTCCGCCGCGACGATGAAAATGCCCGACCCAATCATGGACCCCACGACAATCATCGTTCCATCGAACAGTCCGAGCGCCCGCACAAATCCGCTCTCTCGGGTTGCGGAGCCGGGTGGCAAGGTATGCGTTGTAGTGTCAGGCATTTCAGGTTCTCAGACTGTTGCCTCGTGGTTCGCGGCTTCCAGCAAATTCACGAACTGGCGCGCGCGTTCGCCTGGATCGGGCGCGCGAAGAATGTCGCTGATGACCGCGACGGAATCGGCGCCCGCTTTGATCACTTCCACTGCGCGCTCCAACGTGATTCCCCCAATGGCGACGATAGGTTTTTCTGTCAGCGGCCGGACCTCGCGGATGAAATTCGTTCCAACGACCGGATCGGGTTTCGCCTTCGAGGAAGTGGAGAAGATTGGCCCCACAGCTATATAGTCCGCCGAAGTGCTGATGGCCAGCTGGAATTGCTCGCGGTTGTGTGTCGAGACACCAATCAGTTTCCCAGGACCGAGCACAGCACGGGCTTCCTCGACTCCCAAGTCTTCCTGGCCCACATGCACTCCAGCTGCGCCGGAAATATAGGCGACGTCCGCGCGGTCGTTCACGACAAAGGTGACATCTCTATAACGCAATGCAGCGGAGATGCTCTGCGCGGATTCCAATAGCTCGCGTGCCGAGGCAGTCTTGTTCCGATACTGAAGCAACCGGACCCCGGCCTCAGCAAGCTTTTGCGCACAATCTGTTTCGGGAGTGGTCAGCAACGCCTGGTCTAATATCACATACAGCCGGGGAAGAACAAGGCGCTTCAAAGCTTGTGTCCTTGAAGGTTATTTGCCATTCGTTCCAAGCAGCCGTTCAATGAAATGCGTGTCAAACTTCCCTGCCGCAAAATCCGGGTCCGCCAGAATCCTTCGATGCAGCGGGATGGAAGTCTTGATGCCTTCGATGACGAACATTTCGAGCGCGCGCCTCATCCGGCCGACGGCTTCCGCGCGGTCGCGGCCTTTGACGATGAGCTTGGCGATCATCGAATCGTAATAAGGAGGGATGACGGCATCGGCGTAGGCAGCGGAATCCACGCGCACGCCAGTGCCGCCGGGAGCCTGAAATGTGGTGATGCGCCCCGCCGAGGGCACGAACGTATCGGGATCCTCCGCATTGATGCGGCACTCGATGGCGTGCCCGGAAGGAATAATCGCGCCCGTGGCGCTCTCCATCGGTTCCCCGGCAGCGATCCGAATTTGCGCCTTAATTAGATCCACGCCGGTCACAAGCTCCGTCACTGGATGCTCCACCTGAATGCGCGTGTTCATCTCGATGAAGTAGAGCGATCCGTCTTCGTCCATCAGGAACTCGACAGTGCCCGCATTGGTGTAACCGATGTCCTCAAGGGCCTTTATGACTTTTGCGCCGAGATCCTTGCGCCGCTTGGCGTCCATCACCGGGGATGGCGACTCCTCCACCAGCTTCTGATGGCGGCGTTGAATGCTGCATTCGCGCTCGCCAAGGTGAATCACTTTGCCGTGCTGGTCTCCCAGCACCTGAAACTCGATATGGCGGGGATGCTCGAGAAATTTTTCCGCGTAGACGTCGGGCGTACCGAAAGCCTGCTGCGCTTCGCTGCGCGCGGTTTGATATGCCGACAGCAATTCTTCCTGCTTGCGCACCACGCGCATCCCGCGCCCGCCGCCCCCTGCCGCCGCTTTCAAGATCAAAGGATAGCCAACGCGGGCAGCTTCCTTGGCGAGTTGCTCCTCTCCTTCAATCACGCCGTCACTGCCGGGAATGGTCGGCAGGCCCGCGGCTTTCACCTCGCGGCGCGCGCGATCTTTCTCGCCCATCATCTCGATGACTTCAGGCTTCGGGCCGATGAAGGTGATTTCCGATGCTTCGCAAACTTTGGCGAAATTGGCATTTTCCGAAAGGAAGCCGTAGCCGGGGTGGATGGCGTCCACGTTCGTGATTTCCGCGGCGCTGATCACTTGGGGAATGTTCAGGTAGCTTTCGCTGCTGCGGGGCGGACCAATGCACACGGCTTCGTCAGCAAATCGCACGTGCAAGGAGTTACGGTCGGCCTCGGAGTAGATGGCGACGGTGGAAATGCCCAGTTCCTTGCAGGCGCAGATGACCCGCAGGGCGATTTCCCCGCGATTAGCGACTAGGATTTTCTTGAACATGGGGCGTGGGCCGGCTATCTCTTCCGGCTTGGACGAATGCCAAACAGGGGCTGCCCGTATTCGACCGGCTGGCCGTTTTCAACGAAGATGCGTACCACCTCGCCCGTCTCGTCCGACTCGATTTCGTTCATCAGCTTCATGGCTTCGACGATGCAAAGCACCTGCCCGGTATCTATATGGGCCCCAACCTTCACAAACGGCTCAGCGCCCGGGCTGGGAGAGCCATAAAACGTGCCGACGATGGGCGACTTGACCAGGTGCAAATCCTCGCTGGCGCGGGCTTCCGCCGCTGCAGGTGTACTGGCGGAGCCAGACGGATTCGGCGCTGGCGCCGGTGCGGGAGCGCCCGACACTATGATTTCTGGTGTCGATACCACTCGCGGCGCGACCACGACCGCCGAAGGCTTGCGCAACCGGATGTGCAGATCTCCTCTGGAATACTCAAACTCCTCCAGATTGTGCTCGCTCATGAACTGAAGGAGTTGCTGGATTTGCTGAATTTCCGGGTTCGCGAAGTTCGGGCTGGCTGGCTTGGCCTTTTTAGGTTTCATGCCTTTTTATAGCTCGATGAGATCCCGCGGTATGCGGGTTAGTACTTCTGTGTCCCCAGCGTGAATGGCGACATCATCTTCAATGCGAATGCCCCCAACACCTTCCACATACACTCCTGGTTCAATGGTAATCACATTTCCAGGTTCCAGGAGCTTCTTTTGTCCCCGCGCTATCCGGGGATCCTCGTGTATTTCTAATCCTAAGCCGTGTCCTGTGCTGTGAACGAAGAAGCGGTCCAGCTTGTGACGCTGCAAAACGCCTCGAGCCGCGGCATCCACATCTCCGCAGCAGACTCCCTCTCTGGCCGCTCCAATGGCCGCCCCTTGCGCCTCCAGGACCGCCCCGTACCAGTCCCGGACCCGCTTAGGCGCCTTTCCCACAAAAACGGTGCGCGTCATGTCACTGCAATAGTGGCCGAGTATAACACCCAGGTCCAGTACCACCAACTCATTTTTCCCCAATGGCCTCGCGGTAGGCCGCGCGTGCGGCAGTGCGGACCTCTCCCCGAACGCAACGATGGTCTCGAAGGACGGGCCGGAAGCCCCCAACCTTTTCATCTGGTATTCAACCTCCGCGGCCACCTCGCTTTCGCGTACTCCCGGCTTTAGCAGGCCGATCCCAATCTCCATTATCTCTCCAGCCAGGACCGCGGCTTTTCGCATCAGGGACAGTTCGCTCGAGTCTTTTCGCATCCGCAGGGATTCAATCACGCCCGGTGCCGGAATCCACCGCAGTCTTTTTCCGCTGGCTTTGCGCAAACTTTGCATTTGAGCGACAGTCAGCTGCGCCGGATCAAACCCAACGCGGCGATACCCGGCGTCCTTGAGGAATTGGCCAACAAACTCAAAGAGGGATTGCTTTTGTTGAAGAACGCGGACCCCCGTTGTTTCTTCTTTCCCCTGAACCATGAACCGCCCATCCGTGACCAGGGTGGCGCCCTCCCTGGATACAAGGAGGACGCCCGCTTCCCCGGTAAAACCGGTCAGGTAATACCAGTTCGCGACGCTGGTGGTCAGCAGGCAATCCAGCTTGCGGTCGGAGAGCAAGGTAGTCAGAGCGCGGCCGCGAACTTGAAAGGGTGTCTTCATAAAAGAAACGAGGAGACCGCAGTCTCCTCGTTTCGGCCTTTACCGGAAAGTATTTCCCGAATTATCCGGGCAGAATCCGTGGAGTCAGGAAGAACAGCAACTCCTGGGATTGCGTGGTAACTGCGGTCCTCTTAAACAGGTTGCCAATCAGAGGGATGCTGCCAACGATCGGCGTCTGTTGGATGTCGATACGCTGCGAGGAGATGATGATGCCGCCGATGACGACGGTGCCGCCATCGGCAACCGTAACCTTGGTTTCTGCAGCTTCCGTGTCCAGTGCCGGAACGCCCTGCACGCGCGGGATACCGGTGTCGATCTGCGTGTTCTCCACGAGCACATCCATGAAGACGGTTCCTTCGGCCGTAATCTGCGGAGTCACCTCCAGCTTGAGCACGGCATCCACGTACTGAACCGAAATCGTGTTGTTGATGGTCGTCTGAATTGGGATCTTGGTACCTTGCTTGACCGTCGCCTTTTCATTGTTCTGGGTGATGACTTTGGGCTTGGAGAGCAGCTTGCCGACGCCCTTGGCTTCCGCGGCGGTGATAATGAAGTCAATCGCAAAATTCGGCGACCGATGCGAGAAACCGAACCCGCTCGTGGGCGCGTTGGCCGGGAAATTGGTGTTCAGTGGCGTGCCCGTCGTTATTCCATTGCCGCTGGCGGTGCCGCTGGCGCAAGTAGAGGGAGAAACGAGCGGCCCAATGATACCGCTGCAACCCACAGACGGGTTGCCACCATAAATGGACCTACCGCTCGTAGTTTGTCCCGCAAAACCCAACTGCGTGCCGATATCTTCCGCGAAGGAGCGCGATGCGGAAACCACGCGCGCTTCGATTTCCACCTGCTGGGACTTGCGGTCCAACTGGCGAATCAGGTTGTCGATGATCGGAATAGTAGCTGGAATGTCACGGATGATGAGTTGGTTGGAACGGTCGTCCGCCAGGATATCGCCACGGGAACTCAGGAACTTCTTCAGTGTGGTCACCAATCCGGTTGCTTTGGCATAGCTCAAAACACGGGTTACCGTCACAGGTGCGGTCGCCTCAGCCTGCGCCTTTTCCAGGTCGCGCTGGGATTCCGCTTCGCCCTTCAGCGTGGCTTTCGTCGCGATCCTCAAGACGTTGCCGTTGAGTTGTTTGTCCAAGGCGTTGTTTTGGAGAACGATGTCGAGCGCCTGATCCCAAGGCACTTCATCGAGCACGATCGTCAAGCTGCCCTTGACGGCGGGATCCAGAACAACGTTCAACCCGCTGATCTCGTGAATCAAGCGGAAGAAGTCGCGCAAATCCACGTCCTTCAGGTTCACGGAAATCGGCTCGCCGGTGTACTTTCCAGCAGTCGCGGTTGGCGCCGGGGCTGCCTGTGCCTGGGTCGCTGCCATTGTGGTTGCTGCAGCGCTCGCCTGCTGCACGGCCTGCTGAGCGGCTTGCTGTGTTGTAGCCGCCTCGGGACGGGCCGGTTCGCTCTTTTCGCTAAACGATGCCAGAGCGATTGAGGGCTGGGTCAGTTCGCTTGGCAAGTTGAAGCTAGGCGCGGAAATTTTCGGATTGCGCGCAGCCTGGACGTTCTTGCGCGGGGCTGGTGCCGAATAGCTGAACTCGGTTTGCGCCCTTTCATTCAGCAACGAAGTGGTTACGGTTGAATTCGCGGACGCATTCACGGGCGATGCGGAAGGTGTCGTGAACGAAATGACCACGGCGCTTCCTTCGCGTGAAACCTGGTACGGCGTCGCCGCGGTCAAATCCACCACAACGCGCGCCACGTCCGGGCGAAATTGCCCGACTCGCACTCCGCGCACGGGCGCTGAGATGCCGGGAATCACCGACCGCTGCACGGCCAATCTCGCGCCGGCAAAATCCAGAACCAGCCGGTCCGGGTTCTGCATGCGCGCGGCGTGCACGTCGAGTCGCCCCTCGCCTTCCACACGCACCGCCGCGCTCTGCGACGCCTGCGTGATGGCCACGCTCGAGATTACCGCGGCGGCGGCAGTCTTGCTTGCGCCCGCGGGCTCCGCCGTCTGCGCCAGAGCCGGGCTTACCGCCACGGCCATGCTCGCGAGGATCAGGCAGCCATTCCTAAGGGCCGGCCAATTCGTCTTCATTGCTGTTCTCCTGAACTGGGGGAGTAAATTCTCTTGTTAACCTGGCGTTCCACGGGCTTTCCAAAGGCATCCTTTCCTTCTTCATGGAAAGAAACGCCGTCCATCGAAATCTTTTCCACGCTGCCGTCATACAGGTGATCGCCTTCGCGCAGGAAATACGTTCTTGCCTGCGGATTGGAAACCACGGCGATCATTCCGTTCGGAGCTCTCACCACTCCATCGAGGCGCAGCGTGCTCACCTGGAGCCCGGCTTTGCCAGGAGGGAGGTTCGGAGTGCTCTTGTTCTGACGGCCAATTAACGACTCAAACGGATCGCGTCGGGCAGCCTTCAATTCGCTCTCCGATGGGCCGCCCGTTGCTGGCGCAGCTCCCGGCGTCGCTGGCTTTTCTACAGCCTGGACCGCCGGCTTAGCTGCGGACTTTCGAGTAGACTTCTTGGCGGACTTCGCGGCAGGCTTTGCCGGAACCGCCACAGCTGGTTTTGGAGCTGGCTTGGCGGTCTGCTGCGATGCTTGACCTTTGTCAGCCACCGCCGATTTCGCGCCGGAGATGACCGTTGACGGATTCACCTGCCCGCGCGCCCTAGGAGCTGCCACCACGAACAAGAGCCCTATTCCGATAGTTATCGCTGAACGCATAGTTCGCTCATTCCCACTCACCATTAGCGAGCCCCCGCAGGCTTGGCTCCGGCCGGAGCCGCACCAGCATCAGCGGGCTTGGTGAAGAATGTGGTTGCAACAAAAGTCCCAGAAACCGTCGTGCCCGGCCGCACCGGATACTTCGAGCCTTTCGAGCTATCGGGGGTGTCAAATGTCAGGTCACCCACATTGATGATGCGCGACAACCGCCCCAGGCGGCCAAAGAAGTCCAAAATATTGAAATACGGCCCGTCCACTTGCACTTCGAAGGGCATCTCGTAATGGTATTCCTTCGGCACAATCGCCTGCGCCGTCAAACGCCGGAGTTGCACGTTCGAAGCGCTGGCCGCTCCTTCCAGCAACCGGATGAATTCATCCGTTTCTTTTTCTTCCGGCACAATCGTTTTAAGCGTGTCCAGCTGTTTTGACAGCGCGTCCATCTGCTGTTTTAGTTCGCCGTAGCGCTGCTTGTAAACCTGAAGTTGGGTCACATCCTGGTTCAACTTGGTGCGCTTGACCACTGCCGCATCCACTTCGTCGCGTTCACGCGCGATCGGGGAACCCGGCACGTAAACTCCGACCAAAACCAGTACCACAGCAATCGCTGCGGCCACCAGGGCCTGCATAATCACCGACATGTCTCGAAACGGGTTGGCCATGGCGTCGTCTTAACCTTTCTTCGCCGGCGCCTTCGCTGCCGGGGCTGGCGCAGGCGCGTTGGCCGGTTTCGCTTGAACCGGCTGCGGCGGACTAATTTCTGCAGTAATCGCGAAGCCGAAAGTCTGGACGCCCGAATTCTTTTCGTCCTGCTTCGTCTCCTTGATTTCGACTTTCTGGAAATACCCGGAGCGCTTCAGCGCCGTGATGAAGTTGGCCACGGAATTAATCGAAGCTGCGGCGCCATCCATGGAAAGCGTAGTTCCCCTGCGGGTCATGTCCGTCAGCCACAGGTTCTCGGTGCGCGACACGGTGTTCGCCACCATGTCCAGCAGTTCCTGCCCGCCCGTGCGATCGCGTTGCAATTGCTCGATGGTCGAGACGCGCTGCTGTAATACCGCCTTTTGTTTCTCGAAAGCCTCGACCTGCTGCTTGGTCTGCTCGAGGTCGGTCTTTTGCGCGGTGAGCCGCTTAATCTCCGAATTCTCTTTGGTCAACTGGTTTTGCCAGGTGTAGTAGAAGAAGCCAAGAACGATCACGCCCACCGCGACGCCTGCGCCAATGAACACCAACGGCATCGCCGCTCCGGTGTCCACGGGCCGGCGCGCCGCTTTGGGCCGAATTTGTCCGAGAAGGTTTATGCGAATCATGGTTAGTCGAAGCTCCTCAGCGCCAGACCAACGGCGATTACCAGCCGCGGCGCCAACTCGCGGATCTGGTCATCGCTGTGCCGGCTGGGATTGATGAGCACTTTGCGAAACGGATTCAGTTCTTCCACGGGCATCGCGAATTCTTCGCGCAGCAGGTCCACCAGCCCCGGCACGCGCGCGGTGCCCCCCGCCACAACGATGCGCTGAATATTCTCACCGCTCGCGGTGGCGCGGAAGAAGTCAAAGGTCTTTTGAATTTCCAGGGTCAGAATGTCGGATACGCTGCGCAGAATCTGCTGCTTCTGCTCATCGGTGACGCTCGGGAGCGTATCGCCTCTCTTCAGACGCTCCGCGTCCTCAAAGCTCAAATCCAATTCTTTTTGCAGCGCGTCGGTATACTGGTTGCCGCCCACGCTGACGTCGCGGGTAAACAGCGGGATGCCCCCGCGCACGATATTAATGTTCATAACGCTCGCGCCAATATTCAGCAGCGCAACGGTCTGCCCGGCGTCTGGCTCGTAGTTCACTTCAAAGCAGTTCTGGAGGCCAAACGCGTCGATGTCCACGACCACCGGGGTCTTCCCCGCCTGCGCCAGCACGTTGGTGTGGTTCAAAATCTTGTCCTTCTTCACGGCCACCAGCAACACATCCATCTGGGAATCCATCGATTCCAAAAGCTGATAGCTCAGGTTCACGTCCGCGATATCGAAGGGAATATGCTGGCTCGCTTCCGAAGGAATGCGGTCGTACAGTTCGTCCTCGCTCATCAACGGCAGCGGCACGCGCTTCACGATCACCGAGTGTCCTGAAACCGAAGTCGCCACGTTTTTCGTCTTGATGCGCTGTGCATCGAAAATCTTGCTGATGGCATTCGCCACTTGCGGCGCGTCCATGATCGCGCCATCCACTACCGTGTCCGGTGCCAGCGATTCCATGCCGAAACTCACCAACTCGTAGCCGGCCTTCGTCGCTTTCAGCTCGACCGCTTTGATCGAGCTGGAACCGATGTCCAGTCCTACGATCTGCTTGCTCTTTTTGCCAAACATTTCTTGGCCCCTCTCCCTGTCTTCCGCGCCAACTTAACGGCGTCTCCCGGTTGATTGGCTCATCTTGCGTTCCATCCAGCGGTCCAGGATCGTCTTACGCAGTTTCCAACGATTGCCGAGTTTGAACGCGGGAATTTCGCCTTCCGTGATGTAACGGTACAGGGTATCCGGGGAGAT
>Ga0187780_10000923_pt1 | contig 21847 bp, 19 predicted proteins | sample 1015_Q2_SP10_20__FD_132429 | JGI IMG/M metagenome (GOLD analysis project Ga0187780, IMG submission 132429) | Tropical peat soil microbial communities from peatlands in Department of Meta, Colombia - 1015_Q2_SP10_20_MG | ecosystem: Environmental > Terrestrial > Soil > Wetlands > Peat | place... | reverse complement strand
GCGTGTAACGGACCGTCTGCACCCGGATCAGGCCGTCGCGGAATGCCATCAAGGGCGACGGCGGCCAGGACCGTACCGCCGTGCCGGGCGCCGCGCCCAGTCAGATGGCAGGGACCATCAGCTCGCCCGGCTCGTCCGGCCAGAGCCCGGGCAGCTCATCGGGGACCGGCGCGTAGGACGCGGGTTCGTAGGGGAACCGGTCCGCGAACGCGGGCTCAAGGTCGGCGAGCCAGGCCGCGGCCGGGTCGAACCGGGCGAAGAACGGCGTCCCCACCAGCCGCGGGTCACGAGCCTGGATCATGTGCAGCACAAACACCTTCAGGCCGGCCACCTCGGTCACCCCGTCGATGCACACCTTGCCCGGGGTGGCCGACATCGACGGGCCGCGGACCGTCCGGCACAGGCCGGAGACGCCCTGGTAAGCGTCGCGGAAGATCTCGTACCCGCGAGCCAGCGGCACGGCGAAGTAGTCCTGAGGCCCGGTGTCCCGCTCCACGAACATGTAGTAAGGGACCATGCCCAGGCGCACCTGCGCCCGCCACATGGCGCCAGGCCGCGGGGTCGTCGTTAATCGACCTGATCAGCGGCGCCTGCGTGCGGATCACCGCCCCGGTGGCGGAGATCCTGCGGACCGCCTGGTGCACCAGCGGCGGTTCCAGTTCGCGCGGATGCGAGAAATGCGCCATCATCGCCAGCGTCCGGCCGGAGGCGACGACCTCGCTGAACAGCCGCAGCGTCGCGTCGGCGTCGGGATCGGTGACGAACCGCTGGGGCCAGTAGGCGAGCGACTTGGTGCCGATCCTGATCGACTCCAGCTGGTCCAGGCGCGGGTCCAGCAGCGGCTCGACGTAGCGCCGGAGCACCGCCTCCCCCATGATCATCGGATCGCCTCCGGTGATCAGGACGCTGGTCACTTCGGGGTGCTGGCCGAGATAGGCCACCAGCGTGCCGATATCGTCGGTTGCCATCTTCAGCTCCGGCTCGTTCACAAACTGTGCCCACCTGAAGCAGTAGGTGCAGTACGCGTGGCAGGTCTGGCCCTGCCGGGGGAAGAACAGCACCGTCTCCGGGTACTTGTGCTGCAGGCCGGGCAGTGGCCTGCCGTGCAGGCTCGGCGCGTTCAGCAGCAGCTGCCCCGCCGGGTGCGGGTTCAGCCGCATCCGGATCTCGCGCGCGGCGGCGCGCAGGCCGGTCTCGGGAGCCGCGCCGCTGATCATGTCCGCGAGCCGCCGGACGTCCGCCACGGGCAGCATGTCCGGCTGGGGGAAGACGAGCCGATAGATGGGGTCGGCGGGGGCCGCGTCCCAGTCAATGAGGTTCTCGATGACGTAAGAATTCGCGCGGAATGGGAGCACCGTCGCCACCGCCCTGATGGCCAGCCGTTCATCAGGCGGCAGACCTGCTCGCTGCACGAGCATGTCCAGATGTTTCGCCGAGTAAGCATGGAATCCGCGTCCGGCTGGCCGGGCCGACGAGACGATCTGCTGGGTGTCTGTCATGCGCCTTCTCCTCCGTGGTGCGCGCGGCACGGCGGAGACGCACGCGGCGCGCAAAGTAGCCCTGATGACACCCGCTCCCCAGCGGTTCCCCGACCTGGCCACATTGCCCCGTAGCTGTTGGCCAGAACAGCTTCCATGTTTATTTACGCTCCGGAAGCCTCGATGGTTCCTGATTCTCCAGCCGCCTTTCTCCCCTTGCCGCAAATACCGTGATTCGCAGCAAGTATTCGCCCGGATCACAGCAACTTCTAATCGGCCTGTTTTGTGATTCGCTCCGTCCTTTGCGCTCTTCGCCGTACAATGCTCGGGTCCCGCCGGTATGAGGTGCCGCCGATGCCGGGGGCGCCGGGGCGCGGTGAGCCGGGATCCGCCGGGTCCGGAAGATTCGCGGGGCCCGCGGAGAGCTCTCACCGGCCGTCTGGGGCTGGCGGGGTCCATGTCCGCCCGGACGCCTCGCCAGGACCATAATGGGGCCCACTACGCAGCCACTCTTCGCTGAAGGAAACAAAGGATGAGGCATCATCCCCGGCCGCACATCCCGGTGCCCCGCTGAGCGCGGCACCGGACAGCCCGGAGCGGCGGCCGGCGGACCCGGACCCGGAGGGCACTGACGTTCCGCGTCCCGGCCGCGGGACGCCCGGTCCTGTGCTGGCCGTCGACGCCATGGGCGGCGACTATGCGCCGGACGAGATCGTCGCGGGCGCGCTCGCCGCGCACCATGAGCATGGCATCCGGATTCTGCTGACCGGGCCCGCGGTCCGGCTGCGGCAGGCACTGGCCGGGCTGGGCGTGGACCCCAAGACCGACGGGCTCGGCGTCGTGCCGGCCGAGGACAACCTGACCATGGACGAGGGGGCCCTGGCCAGCCTGCGCCGTCCGCGGTCGAGTGTGGCCGTGGCGTGCCAGCTGGTCCGGCGCGGCGAGGCGGCCGCCGTCGTGTCCGCCGGGCCGACAGGCGGCGTGGTCGCCACCGCGAGGCTCCGGCTGCGGTCGCTCCCCGGCGTGCTGCGGCCCGGGCTGGCCGTGGTCCTGCCGACCCGGCCTCGCCGGACGGTGCTGATCGACGCGGGCGCGACCGCGGACCCGAAGCCGGAGATGCTCGTCCAGTTCGGCCAGCTCGGGGTGGCCTATGCCCAGCTCGCGCTCGGCGTGGCCGCACCCAGGGTCGGGCTGCTCACCATCGGGACCGAACCCGGCAAGGGAAACAAGCTCACTCGGCGCGCGCATGAACTGCTGGCCGCCGATCCGCCCAACGGCGCGCTCCCGCTGACCTTCGCGGGCAACGTGGAGGGCGGTGACCTGCTCGCCGGTGAGCTCGACGTGATCGTGACCGACGGCTTCACCGGGAACGTGGCGCTGAAAACGCTCGAGGGGTCGGTCCGCTTCGCCTCGGCCGAGTTGCGAGCCGTGGCCACCCGGACCCGGGCCGCGCGCTTCGGCGCGTTCTTGCAGCGCCGCGGACTGCGCGAACTCGTGACCAGGCTGGACGCCGAGAGCTACGGGGGAGCCGTCCTGCTGGGGCTCGGCGGGACCGTGGTCATCGCCCACGGCGCGAGCACCGCCCGGGCCATCACCTCCGCCTGCCGGCTCGCGGCCGACCTGGCCCGCGGCGAGATCACCGAGAAGATAACGCAGCGGCTCAGCCCGGGCCGCGGCGTCAGCCGCGGCGGGCATTTCCTCCGCCGCCCGTGACCGCGCTGGCCCGGCGGGCCCGCGCGACGCCAGCGCTCGGGCCGGCCGGGCGGCCGTCGCGGCTGGCCGCGGCGCCGGATGCCGCCGTGCCGCCGGCCGATAGGCTGAAGCCATGGCCGATCCACAACAGGTTCTCGCTCAGCGGGTGCACGCTGCCATCGTGGCGTCGTTCGGCCCCGATTACGGCGACGCCGACGCGCTGATCCGGCCTTCGTCGTTTGCCGACTTCCAGGCCAACGCGGCGCTCCCGCTCGGCAAGCGGCTGGGCCGCCCGCCACGCGAGGTAGCCGCGGAACTGACCGCCCGTCTTGACGTGTCCGACATGTGCGAGCCGCCCGAGGTCAGCGGGCCGGGCTTCATCAACTTCACCCTGCGCGGCGACTGGATCGCCGCGCAGGCCGTGAGCATGCTCGAAGATCCCCGGCTCGGGGTCGAGCCCGCGGCGAGGCCGCAGACGGTGGTGGTGGAGTACTCCTCGCCCAACATCGCCAAGGAGATGCACGTCGGTCACCTGCGCACGACGATCGTCGGAGACGCCGTCGCGCGCGTCCTGGACTTCGCTGGCCACCGGGTGATCCGGGACAACCACGTCGGCGACTGGGGAACGCAGTTCGGCATGCTGATCGAGTACCTGATCGAGACCGGCGAGGACTCGCCGGAGGCCGGGCTGCTGCGCACCGATCCGAACGCGTTCTACCAGGCGGCCCGCCGCAGGTTCGACTCGGACCCGGGGTTCGCGGAGCGCGCCAGGAAGCGGGTCGTGGACCTGCAGGGCGGCGACCCGGACACGCTGCGGCTGTGGGACCAGCTGGTCGACATGTCCAAGGACTACCTGCACCGCATCTACGGCCGCCTCGGCGTCTTGCTCACCGACGAGGACATCAGGGGCGAGAGCTTCTACAACGACCTGCTCGCCGACACGGTGGCCAGGCTGGAGGAAAAAGGCATCGCGGTCTACAGCGACGGCGCGCTGTGCGCGTTCCCGCCCGGGTTCACCGGCCGCGAGGGCAGGCCGCTGCCCCTGATCATCCGCAAGAGCGACGGCGGCTACAACTACGCCACCACGGACCTGGCCGCCATCCGGTACCGGGTCGACGTGCTGCACTGCGACCGCGCGATCTACGTGGTCGGTTCTGACCAGGCGCTGCACTTCCAGATGGTCTTCGCGGTCGCCCGGGAGGCAGGCTGGATACCGCCGGGCGCCTCGTTCGAGCACGCCCAGATCGGCCTGGTGCTCGGCCCCGACGGCAACCGGCTCCGCACCCGATCCGGCGACAACGTGCAGCTCACCGACCTGCTGGAAGAAGCCGTGGACCGGGCCCGGGGCATCCTGGACGAGGTTGACGCGTCCGCTCGTTTCGACCCCGCCGAGCTGGACGAGGTGGCCGAGGCGGTCGGCATCGGGGCGGTCAAGTACGCCGACCTGTCCACCGCCCGCGAAAGCGCCTACGTGTTCGACTGGGACCGGATGATCTCGTTCCGCGGCAACACCGGCCCGTACCTGCAGTACGCGACGGCGCGGATCCGGTCGATCTTCCGCCGGGCCGACGCGGAGGCCGGCGATCCGGAAATCCGCGAATCGGGCGTCGCGGCCGGCGCCGCCCCCGAGCGGGCGCTCGCGCTCAAGCTGCTCGGCTTCGGCGCGGCGGTCACCCAGGTCGGCCAGACCACCGAGCCGCACCGCCTGTGCGCCTACCTGTTCGACGTGGCCAGCCTGTTCACCACGTTCTACGAGCAGTGCCCGGTGCTGAAGGCCGAGCCCGAGCCACTGCGCGCCCGCAGGCTGGCGCTGTGCGCGCTCACGCTGCGCGTGCTCACCGCCGGCCTGGGGCTGCTCGGGGTGCCGGTCCCGGAGCGCATGTAGCAGCGCAGCCGGGAAGTCATGGAGCAGCGCAGCCGGGAAGCTGGAGTCCGTGAGCTTTTAAAGAAACACCTAACCGAGCGCTGAACTCCTGCCCGGCCGCGGCACCGGGCCAGCCGGCCGCACCGGCCAGCATGTGAACTCACGAACGTACTGCTTACGTGAACTCCGAATCCGGGCGCGGGCCGAACTGGCCAGGGCACTCTCGGACCCATGGACACGAACGGGCCGTCCATCGGCTACCCAGAACCCCATAGGCCCGCCCAGTCACACCTGGACACGCGAAGCGGGCGCGGCGTCCACCGAAGGAGGCATCCATGATGGCCCGCGATCGGCGTTACGGGAAAAGCCGCCAGGCTGCCCTGAAGACCCGCGTCGGCCTGGCGACCGCAGTCCTGCTCGGCGGCGGCGCGGTCGCCGCGGCGGCGGTAGCTGCCACGAGCCACCCGGCTTCGACCGCGGCGGAACCGGCCGCCTACACGGCCCGGTTCGGCAACGAAGGCACCCTGCTCAGCTCGGCCTTGAGCGACTGGAGCTGGTCAAAGCGGGACGCGTACGCCCAGCTGGCGCGGCTGACCTCGGCGCGGGGATACAGCCAGACCTCGCGCCAGGGCAAGACGCTCGACATTCAGCGCGGCATCGTGGTCCTGGCCACCCACAGGTTCCTCATCCTGGAGTCGGCCAACGGGTCCCTGCACCTGTGGCTGCTGTCGCCCAAGACCAAGTTCCAGAACGTCTCCGGCACGGCGGCCGGCACGTCGGCGCTGACCGCGAACGCCAGCGCGACGCAGCAGGCCATGGCCTCGGGCAACCTGGTCCCGGCGACAAACCTGCTGGCCGGGAGCACGATGACCGCCGCTGCCCTGCTGACGCCGACCGCAGTGCCGCAGACGGTTTCCGTGCAGGTGGCCAACACCGACCTGACCGTGACGGTCACGGTGACCCGGAGCACCGCCGCGGTCTCCCAGACCGCGACGACCCCGGCGAACAGCCTGCCGTCCCCGAACCTGAGCTCGTTCACCCAGGGCGCGTGGCAGGCCACGAACTCGGTGGCCCGCGGTGACCTGGCGGTGGTCGTCGGCACGCGCTCGCACTGGACGCTGCATGCCCAGCTGGTCCTGTTCAGCCCGCTGAGCACCAGCGTCGTCGGCCGGGCGGGCATCCTGGACCCCGCGGCCAGGCCGACCGCGGCGCCGACTCACTGGTGAGCCGAGCCGGCCAGCCGATCGCGGCGGCATCGCCGGCGCACCCGTGCGTGACGCGGGTGCGCCGGCCCGTCCGCGGCGCTCCCCTGGGTGACAGTGCTCGCATCGACACGGCCGCCGATGACGACAGGCCAGGGGAGCCCGGCACGCTGCGTTCCGGCGATCTCGTGCTCGACGAGTCGCGCTGGACGGTCCACCGGGCCGGAACGCCGGTGGACCTGTCGCCGACCGAGTTCCGGCTGCTGGCCTGCCTGATGCGCCAGCAGGGCACCGTGCTCAGCCGGACCCAGCTGCTGCGGAGCGTATGGGGCCGGGGCTACACCGGCCAGTCCCAGGTCGTGGAAACGTACGTGAGTTACCTGCGGCGTAAGCTCGGCCGGCTCGGCCCGCCGCTCATCCACACCCGCCGCGGCGTTGGCTACGTGCTGTACGGCCCCGACACCCGGGACCGTTCCTCAGAACCGGCCGGCGAGCCGGTCAGAGCCCTTCGATGATCGTCGCGTCAGACCCGTTCGATGATCGTCGCGTTGGCCTGCCCGCCGCCTTCGCACATCGTCTGCAAGCCGAACCGGCCGCCGGACCGCTCGAGTTCGTGGACGAGCTTGGTCATCAGGACCGCGCCCGTCGCCCCCAGCGGGTGGCCGAGCGCGATGGCGCCGCCGTTGGGGTTCGTCCGCTCCAGCGACGCCCCGGTGTCTGCCGACCACGCTAGCAGGACCGGCGCGAACGCCTCGTTGACCTCGAACACGTCGATGTCCTCGACCGTCATCCCGGCGTTGGCGAGCACCTTCCTGGTCGCGCCGATCGGCCCGGTCAGCATCAGCACCGGGTCGGCGCCGACCACGGCCAGTGCGTGCACCCGTGCCCTCGGCTCCAGGCCGTACCGCTCCAGCGCTGCCTCCGAGGCGATCAGCAGCGCGCTCGCCCCGTCGGAAATCTGCGAGGAGACGGCGGCGGTGATCTCCCAGCCCTCGCGGAGCGGCGCCAGGCCCGCCATCTTCTCCAGCGAGGTGTCCCGGCGCGGGCCCTCGTCCTGGCTCACCCCGGCCAGCGGCACGATCTCCCGCTCGAACCTGCCCTCGTCGATGGCGCGCACCGCCCGCTGGTGGCTCTCGAGCGCGAACTCCTCCAGCTCGCTCCGCTTCAGGCCCCACTGCTCGCAGATCAGCTGAGCGCCGCGGAACTGGGAGATCTCCTGATCGTCATAGCGGTCACGCCAGCCCTGACCCCACGGAGACGGCATGCCCGCCTGCCTGGCCAAGGTGGCCGTCGAGCCCATGGCGACCACGCTCATGCTTTCCACCCCGGCGGCTACCACTAGGTCCTGGGTGCCGGACATCACGCCCTGGGCGGCGAAGTGAACCGCCTGCTGGGAGGATCCGCACTGCCGGTCGATGGTGACGCCGGGGACGCTCTCCGGCAGGCCGGCGGACAGCCAGGCGTTCCTGGCGATATCGAAGGTCTGCGGGCCGATCTGCGAGACGCAGCCCATGACGACGTCGTCCATCGCGGCCGGGTCGACCCCGGTGCGATCCACCAGCGCCCGCAGGGCATGGGCCGCGAGGTCGACCGGATGGACCCCGGACAGCCCGCCGTTCCGCCTGCCGACCGGGGTGCGAACCGCACCGGCTATGAACGCATCTGCCATCACGGCCTCCGTGTGCCTGATCGCCGGTTCCAGTCCTTCCGCGCCGGAACGGGCTTGCCCTACCGGTGCCCTCACCGTACCTCGCGCCGCGCCGGGGAACGCAATACGCGTCGCGCCGGGAACCGCGTGTGTATCGCGCCGGGAGGCCGATTGCCGTAATCTCGTAGCGGGTTCGCAAATCCCGCAGGCTCAGGAGGTGGCCGTGACCGGGCTCATCTTGGCGGTGTTCATCGGCGTCCTCGTCGCGTTCGGCTGGACACGTCTGCGCAGCAAGATGAAGCTGGGCGTCTCGGCCAAGGACTGGGTGGGGCCGATTCTCATCGTCGTCATCGTCGCGCTCATGCTGTGGAGCACACACACGACCCACTGAGGACCGCCGCCCGGCCGGCGCAGCCGCGGTCAGGACCTGTCGCCGCTGCGCGGCATCTCGAACCAGACTGCCTTGCCTTCCGGGGTAGGCCTGGATCCCCACCGGGTCGCCAGCTGTTCGACCAGGTACAGGCCGCGTCCGCCCTCATCGGTTTCCGCGGCGGTCCGTATCCGGGGCAGCCGCAGGTCAGGGTCGAATACCTCGACCCACACCGAGTTCGCTCCCCGCCGCAGGCGAAGCGCGAACTCCCTGGGGGGTCCCGGGGCCTGGGCCAGGTTGCCGTCCGGCACCGCGCCGTCCCAGCCGGGCACCGGGTTCTGGGCGGGCATGGGGTTCTGGGCGGGCATGGGGTTCTGGGCGGGCATGGGGTTCTGGGCGGGCACCGGGCTGTGGGCGGGCGCGGAGCTGTGGGCCGGCGCGGGACGCGGGGGAGGCACGGGGCCCTGGGCCGGCGCGGCGGCGCCCGTGACCGCGGGCGCCCGCCCCGGGGAGCGGGCCGTCGTGGCTTCCGGCGCGCGGGAGACGCCGGCCGGGCCGGGCATGATCACCGGATCCACGTCGAGATCAAGCTCGCGGTCCGGGCTCGGCGTGATCGAGGCGTGCAGGACGGCGTTGGTGACAACCTCGGAGACCAGCAGGCAGGCCAGCTCGGTCTGCTCGGCTTCCATGCCCCACGACCGGAAGGTCTGGGCGGCCAGCCTCCGCGCCTCGGATACCATGATCGGCTCCGCGGGGAAGACGCGCTCGGTGGAGGCCAGCTCGGACGGCGAGGACTGGACCACCAAGATGGCCATGTCATCGTCGATTTCCCCCGGTACCGCGTACTCGGCCGCGGTGGCCACGGCGTCGGCGTCCCCGCTCGCCGCCGCCGCCCGGACCGCCTGCTCCAGCAGTTCGGCCGCTTCGGTCTCGGAGTAGTGCCCCGAGCCGTCAGCGCGCGTCCGCCGGTCGGTCAGGCCGTCGGTGTAGAACACCAGGATCGCTCCCGGCGGTACCAAGATGGTCTGTTCCTTGTACGTGGGCAGCCCGCGGATCCCCTTGCCGCGCACGCCGAGCAGGACGCCTTTGTGCAGGAACTCCAGCTGCCTGGACTGGCCGTCGCTGATCAGCAGCGGGGCGTCGTGTCCGGCGTTGGCGAAGGTCAGCTCCCGTGACCACGCGTCGTAGATCATGTAGATGCAGCTGGCGGTGGGCGGATCGCCGGCCAGCGGCACCCCGGCATCGTCGGCGGGCGCCAGCGACCTGCACCAGTCATCGAGCTTGCGCATGATGTCGGCCGGGGACTTCTCGTCCTGCGCGAACGCCCGCAGCGCCGCCCGCAGCTGGCCCATGATCGCCGCGGCGCGCGGGCCCCGGCCTTCCACGTCGCCGATGACGATGCCCACCCGCCCGGCGGCCAGCGGGATGATGTCATACCAGTCGCCGCCGACCTGGGTCTGGATCCCCTGGCCCTGCGTCTCCAGCGGCTTGGCGGGGACGTACCGGCAGGCCACCTCGAGCCCGTCCAGGTCCGGGATCACCTGCGGCAGCAGGCTCTTCTGGAAGGCCAGGGCGGTCTGCCGCTCGGCCTCGAACAGCATCGCGTTGTCGATCGCGACAGCTACCCGGCTGGCGATGGCGCCGAGGAGATCGCGGTCCAGCGGGTCGTAATTGTGCTCATCGCGGGGGGTGAGCTTGGACAAGGCGAGGGTCATCACGCCGAGCAGCTCTCCCCGGGCGTACAGCGGCGCGGCCACCACCGACGTGAGCCCGGCCTCGCGAGCCGCCGCGAGGCTCTCCGGTTTCGGCGCCGGGTAGCGCTCGATCTCCGGTTCGGTGACCACGATCGTGTCCAGGCGCGCCATCGCCTGCTGGCTCCAGTGGCCCTCCGGGTAGTGGATCTGCTCGCCGTCCTGAGCCCACGTGCCCGGCGGCGGCACCCAGTCGCTGGCGTGCCGCTGCACCCGGCGGATGAGCTGCTCGCCCTGGAAAAGGTCGATGAAGCAGTGGTCGGCGAACTGCGGTACCAGCATCTCCGCGACGTGCTTCAGCGTGGTGCTGATCTCCAGCGAGCCGGCCAGCCGCTCGCCGACGCGCTCGAGCAGGGCGATCCGGTCCTGCTGCAACTGGCTGTCCAGTTTGCTCGCCTCGCGGGTCAGGATGACCATCCCGTCGATGTCGCCGCCGAGATAGCGCAACGGCACGGCCAGGGCACGCATCAGCGCGCGCGACCCGTCACCGCGGGTGCTCTCGAACGTCCCCTGCCAGGACCGGCCGCACAGCACCTGCGCGGTGAGATCATCCATCTTGCGCCGGTCATCGTCCGCGAACAGGCCCAGGGACAGCACGGGGCAGCCGGCCAGCCGTGACGCATCGCCGGAAATCCGGAAGAGCCGGGCCGCGTAGTCGTTGAGATAGCGGAGATTGCTGAGCCGGTCGGCGACTACGACCCCAATTTCGGCCCGGCCGAGAACCATGTCCGCCCGAAGGCGTCCGTCGAACGCGGCCTCACCCTCGCTTGTCATGTCCGCGCTTTCCGGGTCGCGGCGGCGGCGCCGAATGACATGATCACGCTCCGGTCGCCGACTGGTACCGGCTGCTAACGGACACGAATATATGCGCGGCGATCGGGCTGGGCAGTTCCGCCGAGACGGCCTCCATTGAGTCGCCCGCCGTTACGCGCACACCATCGTCGCCCGCCATGAGCATCACCTCGCGTCCGGGTTGTATCCCGGCGCTCTTGAGTTTAAGCATCAGATCAAGATCGCTCTGGATTTGCTCGCCAATTCGCCGGATGACGACCCGCACGGCGTCCGCGGAGGCCACCTTGACCATGGCCACGCCCGTCTCGTTCATGGCCGCGCGCACCTGCTCGGCGGCCTCGCCCGAGAGCCCGAGCTCGGCCAGGCCGGGGATGAGATTGCCGTGCGGGCAGCGAACCGGGTAGCCGAGCAGCTCCACCAGGCGGCGCTCCACGTTCTCCGAGACCACGTGCTCCCAGCGGCACGCCTCGATGTGCACTTCCTCCCACGGCAGCTTGATGACATCGACCAGCAGGCATTCGGCCAGCCGGTGCTTGCGCATCACCCTGGTGGCGAGCGTCCGGCCGACCTCGCTCAGCAGGAGCTGCCGGTCGCCGAGAACGTGCACCAGGCCGTCGCGCTCCATCCTCGCCACGGTCTGGCTGACCGTCGGGCCGCTCTGCCCGAGCCGCTCCGCAATGCGGGCCCGCAACGGGATGACGCCCTCCTCTTCGAGTTCGAAGATGGTGCGGAGGTACATCTCCGTGGTGTCAATGAGCCCCTGGGCTGTCAACTCTTCATTCCTCCTGCTTGATGCTATGCCGGAGAGGCCTGCGTTATTCCCGGGGGGACGACTTCCCGGGACCCCCGCTCACGGGAGGTCCACCCCGGTACCCCGGGCCCGCGCATGGCCTAGGGGGAGAGGCGCTCGATGGTCCAGCCATCGCCCTGACGCCGGTAGCGCAGGCGGTCGTGCAGGCGGTACGCGCCCGCCTGCCAGAATTCGACGGTCTCGGGGACGAGCAGGTACCCGCCCCAGAAGTCGGGCATCGGGATGGTCGCCGGCGGCGGCCAGCGCCGCTCTAGTTCTGCGACACGGCGGTCCAGCTCCGCGCGGGAGCCGATGACCTGCGACTGCCTGCTGGCCCACGCTCCGATCTGCGATTTACGCGGCCTGGAGTAGAAGTACGGCTCGCTGCTGGCCTGCGACATCGTGCTGACGCTGCCCTCGGCGATCACCTGGCGGCCCATGGCGAACCAGGGGAAGACGACGGCTGCCTGGGGATGCACCTCGAGGTCCCTGCCCTTGCGCGAGGTCCGGTTGGTGTAGAAGGTGAAGCCCGCCTGGTCGTGCGCCTTCAGCAGCACGGTGCGAGCTCGCGGCCGGCCCTCGGCGGAGGTGGTAGCGAGCACCATCGCGGTCGGCTCCGGCAGGCCTCGTGCCTCAGCCTCCGACATCCAGAGGGCGAACTGCGTCATAGGGTCACTGGCCATCATGCCCTCTGACAAGGTTGCCGAACCGGGATCGAGGGTACCCTCCGCCCGGGGTCCGGAATCGGGCGCAGGCTGAGTCGTGTCCATGGGTAATGATCCTCACACCTGTTCCCGCTACCGCAACCCAGATCAGGGCGGTTGAATGGGGGTAATGCTGGGATCATTGCCCGGCGCCCTCTGCGCGACTCTCAGGGTTCTTTACGGGGTCTTACGGGGTCTTACGGGTTGGGCCCCAGCGCATGGTGTGAGGTGCCCTCTGACACCCATGAGGAAGAAGAGAGGAAACACCGATGTCGGATTTCAAGCCGGGCCTTGAAGGGGTCATCGCGTTCGAGACCGAAATCGCCGAGCCCGACAAAGAGGGCGGCGCGCTCCGGTACCGCGGTGTCGACATTGAGGAACTTGTCGGTCACGTCCCTTTCGGGCATGTCTGGGGCCTTCTCGTCGACAATGCCTTCGCGCCCGGGCTGCCGCCGGCCGAGCCTTATCCGATCCCGGTGCATTCCGGTGACATCCGGGTCGACGTGCAGAGCGCCCTGGCCATGCTCGCGCCCGCCTGGGGCCTGCGGCCGCTGCTGGACATCAGCGACGAGCAGGCCCGCGAGGACCTCGCCCGCGCCTCGGTCATGGCCCTGTCCTTCGTGGCCCAGGCAGCCCGCGGGGTCGGGCTGCCGATGGTGCCGCAGCGCCGGGTGGACGAGGCGGCGACGATCACCGAACGGTTCATGATCCGCTGGCGCGGCGAGCCCGATCCGCGGCACGTCAAGGCGGTCGACTCGTACTGGACGTCGGCCGCGGAGCACGGCATGAACGCGTCGACCTTCACCGCGCGGGTCATCGCGTCGACCGGCGCCGACGTGGCCGCCGCGCTGTCCGGGGCGGTCGGCGCGATGTCCGGGCCGCTGCACGGCGGCGCCCCGGCCCGCGTGCTGGGCATGATCGAGGAGGTCGAGCGGACCGGGGACGCCAGGCAGTACGTGACGTCCGCGCTGGACCGCGGCGAGCGGCTGATGGGGTTCGGGCACCGGGTGTACCGGGCCGAGGATCCCCGCGCCCGGGTGCTTCGCCGTACGGCGAAGGAACTCGGCGCGCCCCGCTACGAGGTGGCGCTGGCCCTGGAGAGCGCCGCCCTGGGCGAGCTGCGGGCCCGGCGCCCGGACCGGGTGCTGGAGACCAACGTGGAGTTCTGGTCAGCCGTCGTGCTCGACTTCGCCGAGGTGCCGGCGCACATGTTCACCTCGATGTTCACCTGCGCGCGGACGGCGGGCTGGGCCGCCCACATCCTCGAGCAGAAGCAGACGGGCCGGCTGGTCAGGCCGGCCGCGCGGTACATCGGCCCGGCGTCACGGTCCGTCCGCGACGTGCCGGGCGCCGAGGAGGCGCTCGACCGGCAGTGAAGGGGGATGGGGAGGCGGGTGGGCCCGGCAGGCCCGCCGGTAGGCTGCGGCCATGAGCACTCTGGTGATCCCGGCGGAGCTCAAGCCGAAGGACGGCAGGTTCGGCAGCGGTCCCGCCAAGATCCGCCCGGAGCAGCTCGCCGCGCTGGCCGGCTCGGGAGCCGGCTATCTCGGCACGTCTCACCGCCAGCCGCCGGTCAGGTCACTGGTGCGCCGGATCCGCTCCGGGCTGGCCGAGCTGTTCGGCCTGCCCGGGGATTACACGGTCGCGCTCGGCAACGGGGGCACCAGCGCGTTCTGGGACGCCGCCGCGTTCGGGCTGGTCCGGCGGCAGGCCCAGCACCTGAGCTTTGGCGAGTTCTCGGCCAGGTTCGCCGCCATCACCGGGCGCGCGCCGTGGCTGTCGGCTCCGACCGTGCTGGAGTCCGCCCCCGGTACCCATCCTGTGCCCCGGCCGGAGCCCGGGACCGATGCCTACGCGCTGACCCACAACGAGACCTCCACCGGGGTGATGATGCCGGTCCGCCGCGTGCCCGGCGCCGACCCGGGGTCGCTGATCCTGGTGGACGCGACCAGCGCCGCCGGCGGCCTGGAGGTGCAGGCTGGCGAGTTCGACGTGTACTACTTCGCCCCGCAGAAGGGCTTCGGCTCTGACGGCGGGCTGTGGATCGCCCTGATGTCCCCGGCGGCGGTGGAGCGGGTGCACCAGATCGCGGCCAGCGGGCGGTACATACCCGACTTCCTGTCGCTGCGGGTGGCGCTGGAGAACGCGGCCAGGGACCAGACGTACAACACGCCCGCGGTGGCGACGTTGTTCCTGCTGGCCGATCAGATCGACTGGATGCTCGGCCACGGCGGCCTGCCCTGGACCACGGCCCGCGCCGCGCGATCGGCTGCCATACTGTACACGTGGGCGGAGCAGGCGGCCTACGCCGAACCGTTCGTCGCCGATCCCGCGCAACGCTCGCACGTGGTCGGCACGATCGACGTGACCGCCGGGCTGTCGGCCGACGACATCGCGGCCTCACTGCGGGCGAACGGAATCGTCGATACGGAGTCCTATCGGAAGCTAGGCCGCAACCAGCTGCGCATCGGCATGTTCCCCGCGGTCGATCCGGCGGACGTGGAAGCGCTCACCGCCTGCATCGACTACGTGGTCGAGCACGCCGGCGGCTAACGGATGATCGACCCGATCACCACCGTCAGCACGAGGAGCACCAGCACGGCGGGCAGCAGCCATCGGGACACCCGGTTCACGACCACAGCCTACAAAGGCACAAGCGAGACAGATCCGAGGTGAGTCATGGGTGAGGACGCCCGCAGGGCAGAACTACCCGGCGAGCATGCTCGCTCCCAGCGCACCGGTTTAGCTCGCCAGGCGCCGGAGCGGGTCAAGCGGTCCGCGCGATCGGGTGAGAGGATGCGGCTGTTCGTGGCCATCGCGCCGCCTCCGGTCGTGCTCGATGAGCTCGACGCCCTGGCCGGGCCGCTCCGGGCGAGGCGGCAGGACCTGCGCTGGACCAGCCGGGAAGCCTGGCACGTGACGCTGGCCTTCCTCGGCCAGGTCGATGAGTCCGCCGCGGCCCGGCTGGTGCCACGCCTGGAGCGCGCCGCGCGGCGGCACCACGTCTTCCGGCTCGCGTTCAACGGCGCGGGCGCCTTCCCCTCCCCGTCCCGGGCGAACGTGCTGTGGAGCGGTCTGTCCGGTGACCGGGGGACGCTGGCGCGGCTGGCCGAATCCGTGGCCGCGGGCGCCAGCCGCGCGGGCGCTCCCCCGCCCGACCAGGGCCGACGCTTCCAGCCGCACCTGACCCTGGCCCGGTGCCGCATGCCCGCCGACGTCACCGAACTGGTCGCGGCGCTAGCCGGCTATCAGGGGCAACCGTGGACCGCGGACCGGATTCACCTGGTCCGCAGCCGCCTGGGCGCGACCACGCAGCCCCGCTACACGACGCTGGGCAGCTGGCCGCTGCGGGCCGCTGACCGGGATGCCGGCCCGGCGGGATGAGGCCGGCGCCGCGAGCCGCCCGCTATGACTGGCTGAGCTTTTCCAGGATGGGCACCGCCGCCCGGAGCGTGGCCCGCTCCTCGGCGGTCAGCTCGGCCAGCCGGCGGGCCAGCCACGCGTCCTTCCTGCGCCGCACCCGTTGCACCACCGCCCGGCCCTCGTCGGTGACCGTGAGGATCACCTGGCGCCGGTCGGTCGGGTGCGGTGACCGGACCACGAGCCGGCGCTCCTCGAGGACGGAGATGACGCGGGTCATGGACGGCGGCTGTACCTTCTCGTGCTCGGCCAGCTCGCCCGGGGTCATCGCGTGGTGGAAGTCGAGGGCCGACAACGCGGCCAGCTGGGTCTCGGAGAGCACTGCCTCCGTCGTGCCCGAGGCGGCGCGCTGGGCCCGCAGGCGCCTGGCCAGCCTGCTCACCGAGATCCGCAGAGCGGTGTTCAGCCCGGCATCGGTCCTGGTCTGAGTTGCTGTCATCGTCGGTAACCTTCGTCGGCCAGCCTAGGGCGTGGACTAAGTACATCACGCTTGCCGAACCGGTACCGCCGAGGCCACCCGTATCCGCTTGCGGGTTGCCCGGGCGCCCCGGGTGCGGGGCTACCCGTAGCCTGGACGGGTGAAGCAATCCCGCGGACCGTCGCCGCCTCCGCCGCTCGAGGCTAACGACCGGCTGGTCACCTGGACGGGCACGGCCGGGTGGGCCGTTGCGCTGATCGTCGTGCTCATCGTCCGCAACAGCATCCCGGCGGATGCGCGGTGGTGGATCTGGACCTGCGCCGCCGGCGTGGCGATGGGGCTGTTCGCGCTCTGGTACGTCCCCCGGTTCAAGCGCGCCCGGGCCAGGTCCGCGGGCCGGCGGGCGCGAGATCAGCTAGACCAGCAACATCAGCTAGATCAGCAAGGTCAGCCGGACCAGCAACATCAGCTAGGTCAGCAAGGTCAGCCAGACCAGCAACATCAGCTGGAGGAGCCGGATCAGCCAGGTCAGTCGGCGCCGCGGGACAACGGCTCGAAGACGGTTTCCTCCACCGAGACGCCCGGCAAGTCGACCATGTCGTAGCCGAACTCGTCGATGACCGGCGCGATCGAGCCCGCGGCCTGCCAGGTCACCGACTCCGAGTGAGCTCCGCAGCCGTGGTCGGCCGAGACGACCCGGCCGTCGTCCGGCGCGTACGTGTTGGCGCAGGCGCCGAAGAGCTGGCCGAGCTCGCCGCTCAGCGGCACGAAAAAGCCGCAGCTGACGCAGTGGGCGGGGGCCGCGTGCGCCAGCGGCGTCCGCGGGCCGTGCTCGCTGGTGTACCACCGCTCGGCGGCGCTCTCACGGCCGGCGGCGGAGAGCACGCGCGACCGGCCGGACGCGGGCGGTTCGGCTGCCTCCGCCAGATCCGTTTCCTCGCCGCCGGAGTACCAGTCGGTGACCGCGTCGTCGCCTTCCAGCACCACCAGCGGGACGAGCCGCTCGTCGTCGGGCGGGGCAGGCAGCAGGTCGCCGGGACCGAGGTCGCCCGGCCGCAGCCGGTCCTGCCACGGTACCCAGTCCGGCGCGAGCAGGGAGGCAGGCCCCGGCAGCAGCACGGTCTCGTCCACCGTGACGGTCTTGGACCTCGGCGCCCGGGCGACCGTCACCGCCCATCTCCACCCAACGTAGGCCGGGTCCTCGCAGGCGAACAGATGGGTGACGACGCGTTCGCCTTCCGCTTGGGCATCAAGGTGCTCGCCGATGTAATGAGGGTTGACGACCGCGCCGAGGGCGGCCCGGGCGAGGTCGACGGCCTCCGCGCAGACCTGGTCTGGTTCCCTGGTGCGGGTGCGGGCGAAGCTCACGGTTACCAATTCTCACTCATCACGCGGTGCCTATCCAAAAGTTCGGGCCGCGGGTATCGTTTCCCATCGGTTGTTGCCCAGGTGCGACTCGCCGCACTGGCGGCTACCAAGAATACTGGTTACATGTGGATGTCCGAGGCGCTGCGCCGAACCGGTAACGCGGCGCGCGCCACGGGCGGCGCGGTCAGGTCCGGCGCGCGCGCCGGCGCCACCGCGACCCGCAAGACGGGCGGCCTGGTGCACCGGGTGACCGGTGCCTCCGGGGCCGGGCGCACGGGCCTGTCCACGCTCATCGAGCTGACCGCGGCCAGCGGCGCCGCGGATGCCTTCGTCGCGGTCGCGCTCGCCGGGACGATCTTCTTCAGCACGTCCGTCGACCAGGCGCGTGGCCGGGTGGTGCTGTTCCTCCTGGTCACCATCGCGCCGTTCGCGATCCTCGCGCCGTTCATCGGACCGGCCCTGGACCGCATGCAGCAGGGCCGCCGCTACCTGCTGGCCGGCACCCTGCTGGCCCGCGGCCTGCTGTGCTGGGGCATGTCGGCCGCCATCCATAACCCGGTGACGCTGCTGCCCGCCGCGTTCGGAATCCTGGTGCTGCAGAAGGCCTACGGCGTGCTGCGCGCGTCGGTCACGCCGCGGCTGCTCCCCGCGGAGATCACCCTGGTGACCGCGAACGCGCGGTCGCAGCTCTTCACGCTGACCGCCGCCATGCTGGCCGGGGCGCTCGCGGCCGGGATCCAGGTCGCGTTCGGGGCCGCCTGGGTCCTGCGCGCGGCGATGGTGATTTACCTGGCGGCCATGCTCCTGGCGTTCCGGCTGCCCGATCAGGTGGACGTGCTGCCGGATGCCGATACCGGGACCCCGCAGGCCGCGGCGACCCCGGCGGGCCCGCAGGCCAGGGGGGCCGGGGGGGGCGCGCCGCCGCCCGCCGGCACCGCGCCGCCGCCCGATTATTTCCCGAACGAACAGGGGCGATACCCCCGTCCCCGTGGCCGGGACCCACGGGCAGCGCAGTCAGGCCCGGACGACGTCACCATTGACTACCGGCCGACGGCGCCGGGTCGCACCATGGGTTACGACCCGGCGGCCGCCTATGACACCAGGGCGCTGCCGCCGGGTCCGCCTGCCGGGCCGAACGGGAATTCCGGCCCATCCGCGGCCCCGGGAACCTCTCGGGCCTCGAGGTCCTCAGGGGACTCGGGTTCTTCGCGGGACTCCAGGTCCAGGACGGCGACGGGCACCAGGCGGTGGCGCACCCTGAGCAGCGTGGGCCCGGTGGTGGGCGAGGCGATGCGCGGCAACGCGGCGCTGCGCGCGTTCTCCGGCTACATGGTCTTCTTCCTGGCGTTCCTGCTGCGCACCGGGCACTTCGGCGTCTCGCACAACTTCGCGCTCGGCGCCCTGGTGGCCGCGGCCGCGGCCGGCGGCCTGGCCGCGATGGCCCTCGGCTCGCTGGTCCGCGCCCGGGCGCCGGCGCTCATCCTGTTCGCCATGCTCGCCCTGGCGCCGATCGTGACGGCGGTGTGCGCCTGGTTCTTCAGCCTGGAGGCGGCGATCGCGGTGGCATTCACCGCCGCGCTCGCGGCCGGCCTGGCCAAGCTCGCGCTGGACTCCACGGTGCAGCGCGAGATCGGCGAGGAGATCCGCTCGTCGGCGTTCGCGGTGTCCGAGACGCTGAACCAGGTGTCCAACGTGGCGGGCGCCCTGGCCGGCGTGCTCGTCTCGATGCTGGACAACGGCCAGATCGGCCTGGGGATCGCGGCGGGATTCCTGACCGCCGCGCTGGTCTCCCTCGTCACCAGGCGCAGGCACCGCATCCTGGCGCAGCGCACGGAGGCCAGGCCGCCGCCCGGGCGCCCCCGCCGTCCCCGCTACGGGTAGCCGAACCCGCCCGCCCGGATCGCCGCAACCACGCCCGGTGCCTCAGCGCGCGAGGACCTGCCGCTCTGGACCGCCACGACCAGGGCCGCGGCCGGACCGACGGAATTAATGACACGTCATTAATGTTAGACGACGCATCATTGACCAATGGGCCCGAAGGAGACCCGATGACCACCGCCGCGCTGACCCCCCAGGTCGACGTCCGCCGTGCCGACGAGCGGTACACGACCCGCCTCGGCTGGCTGGACAGCAAGCACAGCTTCAGCTTCAGCCGCCACTACGACCCGGCCAACACCCATCACGGGCTGCTGCTGGTCAACAACGACGACATCGTCAAGCCGGGCACCGGCTTCGAGACCCACCCGCACCGGGACATGGAGATCGTCACCTGGGTGCTGCAGGGCTCGCTGGTGCACCAGGACTCCGAGGGCAACACGGGGGTGATCTACCCCGGCCTGGCGCAGCGGATGAGCGCCGGCACCGGGATCCTGCACAGCGAGAAGAACGACTCCTGGCGGCTGGCCGGCGAGGCGCACGCCGATCCGGTGCATTTCGTGCAGATGTGGGTCGTGCCCGACGAGGCCGGGATCACCCCGGGCTACGAGCAGCTGGAGATCGACCACGAGCTGCTCTCCGGCGGCCTGGTGACCGTCGCCTCCGGCATGCCCGAGCACCAGGGCAACGCGGCCATCCGGATCAAGAACCGGTACGCCGCCCTGCACGCCGCCCGGCTGCAGCCCGGCCAGAGCGTGCAGCTGCCCGAGGCGCCCTTCCTGCATCTGTTCGTCCCCCGCGGCAGCGTCACCCTGGAAGGAGCCGGCCAGCTCGCCGCCGGCGACGCGGTGCGCTTCACCGCCACGGGCGGACAGCAGGTCACCGCGGTAGAGCCGGCCGAGATCCTCGTCTGGCAAATGCACGCCACCCTCGGCTGACCGCCGCCAGCCTGGCCGCGGCTTGAATTCAGACGCCGGCGGGTCAGGGCTCGATGTCGTCGGCGACGGCGCGCAGGACGGCGGCGATCTTCTTCGCGTCGCGGGCGTCCGGGTGCTTGCCGCGGCGATAGGTCGTCGACACGTCATCGAGCAACTTGATCAGGTCCTCGACGATCACGATCATCTCGTCCGGCTTCTTGCGCGCCTGCTTGGTGGCCGCGACTGTGGGCGGCGGCTCGAGGATCCGCACCTGGAGCGCCTGCGCTCCCCGGCGCCCCTCGGCCACCCCGAACTCCACCCGCTGCCCCTGCCGCAGCGCGGTCGTCCCCGGAGGCAGCGCCGACGAATGCACGAAGACCTCGCCGCCGTCGTCGCGGGCGAGGAAACCATACCCCTTGTCGGAGTCGTACCACTTGACCTTGCCGGTAGGCACCGTGCAGACCTCACGTTGAAGAGAACTGACAACAACCAGCGATCACCGGTGACCGACAGGATGCTATGGGCACTTCTAAGGCTATCGGTCCGGGACTGCCGAACGCAGCCTCGTTACCGCCGGCCACCGGTTTTGAGCCGAAGCGCGAGGCGGCCCGGGGAATCCCCGGGCCGCCTTGGCTGCCTTGACTTCCTCGGTCAGAAGTCCATGTCGCCGCCACCGCCCGGCATGGCGGGGGCCTTCTCCTTCTCCGGCTTCTCCGCGATCACGGCCTCGGTGGTGAGGAACAGGCCCGCGATCGACGCCGCGTTCTGCAGCGCCGACCTGGTGACCTTCGCGGGGTCGATGATGCCAGCCTTGAACATGTTGACGTACTTACCGGTCGCGGCGTCCAGGCCGTGACCGGCGTCGAGCGTCTTCACCTTCTCGACCACCACGCCGCCCTCGAGGCCGGCGTTGACTGCGATCTGCTTGAGCGGCTCCTCCACCGACCGGCGCACGATCGACCCACCGGTCGCCTCGTCACCGGACAGGTCGAGCTTGTCGAAGGCGGTCCGGCCCGCCTGCAGCAGCGCGACGCCGCCGCCGGCCACGACGCCTTCTTCCACCGCGGCCTTGGCGTTGCGCACCGCGTCCTCGATGCGGTGCTTGCGCTCCTTCAGCTCCACCTCGGTGGCCGCGCCCGCCTTGATGACCGCGACGCCGCCGGCCAGCTTGGCCAGCCGCTCCTGCAGCTTCTCGCGGTCATAGTCGGAGTCGGTGTTCTCGATCTCGGTCTTGATCTGGTTGACCCGGCCGGAGATCTGCTCGGGATCGCCCGCGCCGTCCACGATCGTGGTCTCGTCCTTGGTGACGACGACCTTGCGCGCCCGGCCGAGCACGTCCAGGTCGGCGCTCTCCAGCTTCAGGCCCACTTCCTCGCTGATGACCTGGCCACCGGTCAGGATGGCGATGTCACCCAGCATGGCCTTGCGCCGGTCACCGAAGCCGGGGGCCTTGACCGCCACCGACTTGAACAGGCCGCGCATCTTGTTCACCACCAGGGTCGCCAGGGCCTCGCCCTCGACGTCCTCGGCGATGATGACCAGCGGCTTGCCGGACTGC
>Ga0187780_10000921_pt1 | contig 21868 bp, 18 predicted proteins | sample 1015_Q2_SP10_20__FD_132429 | JGI IMG/M metagenome (GOLD analysis project Ga0187780, IMG submission 132429) | Tropical peat soil microbial communities from peatlands in Department of Meta, Colombia - 1015_Q2_SP10_20_MG | ecosystem: Environmental > Terrestrial > Soil > Wetlands > Peat | place... | reverse complement strand
GCGGGACCAAGGCTGCTATTAGGGTTTATTTGGTTTCGTCACACTCCTTGGGGATCCGCCATGACCAAAGCCGTGAAAAATACTGGCACGCGCGTTGTCCGATGGTTCAAGGCACTACGGGAAAAGAACCGGCCTCCTTATCGCTGGTATGAGCACAGCCTCTACGACGCTTGAATACGCGCCCGTCGAACAACCCCAAACCATCCCGTCCCACTTCGGCTGGCGCGTTTTGCATGGCCCCGGAACAGCCTCCGGGGCCATCGCTTTTGGCGCAATTCGTTTTTGCCAGCTTAGAAATGCGGCTCGGCATTCCTTATCCAAGGGGCGTATTGAGTTACGTGAGGAGTATCGAGTTAGCTCCGCCTGATTGGTCGCGCACGCGGATGACGCATTTGGACGGTGGAGCGCGTAAGCCTAAAAGATTGTTCCACCTCGTCTTCGGATCCCATGATGAAGGGCCTTAGTGCCGAGTCCGTAGAGAAGCACGAGCCCGCGAGTGACGTTGACCCCGTGTCGTGAAGAGTCTGAAAGCGCTTGACCCTAACCGGCCGATTAGAGAAGCGGACATCGGTGCTTGTCCCGAGGATGTCTGTTCCTGACCCCAAACGGAAGTCGAGTATTCCATTTGGCTGTGGCGCAACAAGATCGCCGCCCAGCATCAAGGAAAGTTGTTGCGCTCGGCCTGATGGGTACCTCGATGAGGCGGCCGAGTTTATCACGCTACTCGGCGGCTCGGCCCAGCTTGGTCGCTTACCGCGCAGCCGCTTTGATAAACGCTGAGATTGGGATACAACAATACCAACAGGGAGGAGTGCACACATGGCGACCGACCAAGTCTCTTTCTACGATGAATCTCTAAAGAAACAGATAGAGGGCTCCTACGTATCGGATGGCAAGGCAATCCATGTCTCTTCCGTATACGGCGTTAAGAGTGCCCCCTATGGCGATCTTGGCGCGTGCATCGATCACAATGCACAGGTTTTGTTAGCGCAAAAGCTATTGAGCGAGTTGGCGCGTGGTGCAGCAAAGGACACGAAAAGCCATTAGGCTCAGGAAAGAATAAATAGTGTAAGCCAAAACTGTTAGAAACCGTCATCGCTTTTTGCCGGCGATGGCCGTTACGTTGGCCCCGCGGTACTGCACATAAGCGACGCACGCATCTTTCTTTTTGCAGTACAGGTAGGGGGTCTCCTTATCAGCCCACGTACGCCGCGTTGTTAGCTTGTACTCGTATCTTCTGAGGCCGCAAGTTCTCGCATCTCCGTGCCGAAGTTCCGCGTTGTTAGCTTGTCGCCAACTCTCGCGGCTCGCGATTCTCCATTCTGGAGACTGTAGTCGCACATTTCGGAACTCCTAATACGAAGCTCCCACCCGAGAAAAAATTACTCAAAATCACAACTATCTCAGATTGATCTCGATCAAAGACAACCGGACGCGCATTTGGTTGCGGAAGAATTAGCGCGATATTGTCTCCGGCAATGGGCCCGTTGGGCCGAGTACGGCGGCAAGGCGCTGGATCATGGCGGGGCGTGGTACCGAAACCTCTCCCTGCTCGAAAGCGACGACCGTAAGGGTTGCAAAGGCTTCGAGCAACTCGCCGGGACGAAGCAGGAAATCGAGATTGCGCGGCCGGCCGAAGCGTTCGTTGCCGCGAGCGAAGGTCTCGTAGATCAGCACTCCACCCGGCGCGAGGGCGCGGGCAATCGCTGGGAGCAGCGGGCGGTGCAGGTAGTTGGTAACGATGATTCCATCATAGTCATCGCCGAGTTGCCAACGGTCGTCGGTCTCGAGGTCGATCCGGTGTACCTCGCAACGCGGTCCGGCGAACGCCGACAGTGCCGTCGTATCACGGTCGACTGCGCACACGGCAAATCCGCAGTCGCGCAGCAGGCGAACATGCCGGCCACTGCCGGCCGCGAGGTCGAGCACAAGACCATCTGGCTTGATCAGCGGCAAGAAGCGGTTGACCCAGACGGAGGGGGCCGACGATGACTGAGGTGATCGCACGCTCTCTTGCATTGGCGGCGGCCGATTGCAAATAACTGGAAGAGCCGAATACAACGCACGACTCGGAGGTAGTATCGATGATTTTATTTACACTGCGTTGCGCCCGCGGCCACCAATTTGAAGGTTGGTTTCGTGACGGCGACGGGTTCGAGGCGCAGCAGAAGGCCGGCGAGATCTCCTGTCCCGAATGCGGCGAAACCAAGGTCGAAAAGGCGGTAATGGCGCCGAGGCTCGGCAAACCGCTCCGCCGATTTCGCCGGCTAGCGGTAGGTTTGGGGGTGACCGAAGACTCTGATGACGCGCCCTAAGTTTCGGTCCACATCGCTGTCGTATTGGCGCCGCGGCATGGATTTCCATCGTAACGTCTACGATTTCGACCCGCTGAACCTCAAGTTCGAATAGGAGGAGATAATGGGCGACGCAGATTTTGCGAGACAAACAATTCAAGTATTGAACAGTCATGCGGCAGAATTAGACTCCATGTACAGGGGAGTAGTGGCAGCGGCGGAAAATCGGACGGAGATTCCGAACGTAAAGGACATTTTTAAACAAATGGCGGAAGCGTCTAGAGAATGCGATGAGATTCTCGAAATATATTATGGGGACGAAGATCCACTGTTACCCGATGTGCGTCGGGCAATTCAGCGAGTACAGGATGGATTGTCCAACTGTGCGAGTGCGTTCGTTGCTTACATGCGATTGCACGGCTAACCCTAGGTTAGGCCCGCGGCAAATCCAGAAGAACTTCGACAGCGCCATCGCGAATGAACAAACGACCGCTACTATCAAGCGCCACTTGGCGAACTTGCTCTACCCCGTACCCAAAACTTTAATTTATAGACGAGGTTCGCAGGCGCAAAGCGGGCGTCAACCCCTATGCCTTCTTCACTTCGAAGGTACGTTGAATCGGTACGTCGCCGAAGAAAAATTTTAGTGTGTATTGCCCAACTATCAAATGTGGAGCAAGGACCCTAATCGCCGCAAGATGAGCCTTGTTTTTCTCAAGAACGACGGTTTGCTTCGGACTTTCAATCACCGTCTGACCTTTGGGATCGGTAAGTGAAACTCTCGTCTCACAAGGCCCCTCACCCCCGCGAGCAAACAGTACGGCCATGAGAGATGGAATCAGAACATCTTTTTGAAGGACGATATCGTTGTTTGGAAAGACGCCAATAATGCTGAGCTTGTTATTGATCTCCTCCCTCACATCTTCGCAAAGGAGGAAGGAAGAACCATCAGATTTCGGCGACGACTTGTTCATGACTGGTTCACAATAGCCGCAGATGCAGCGGGAGCACGGGGCAAGCGCCGAGAACAATTTGCAGGGGACACATCGATCAGCACCACAATTGATGTCCCGGCGAGATGATAAAAAAACGTGTTAGAGGTCAGAGAGCCCGCATTTGCTTTCACAATTCTAGACTCCAATGGCACTGGCACTAGGTTTTCAAGCTCTGTCGATGCCACTCTGCGTCGAGCCCTTATTGCGGCGGACGGCGCTCCACTTGCCACAGCTTTATAGCGAGTTGGGAGAGACTGTCTACAGCGCGGAGTGAAGCGATCGGATGACGCGCTAAGCTGTCAAAACTTTTTGGCTAGTGTTCTTGCCCTCGTGACGTTGTCATAGTCGATAGATGAAGGCTGCAGGTCATGGTCGATTTGATGTCGCACGTTACGGTCCCGATCGCCATCCGCGCCGTCGCGGGTCGTGCTCCTCCTTGGTCTCATTAATATCACCGGCAAGCGGCACAATACGATGTGCGGATCGCCGCCCAGGCACGCTAGGACAATTTGCGATCGGCGTCGCGCGGCTGCGGGATCCATCGCAAAAGCGGTCAAAGTCGCTAGGATGTGTGCCGATAGAGTTATCTTACGCGGAGTGATCAAACGCCCTAGCAAGCGCGGCAGCTGCCAAAACTAGCCACGCTAGAATCAGGATAATCCCCCCCGCCGGTGCCGCCATAGGAAAAAGTCGTTGCCCCACGAAAGCTCGTAATGCGACATCGGCTGAAAATAGGATCGTGCCCAACACCCACGCTGTAAGGGCTATCAAGGCGAGCTGCCGCGATAACATGCCTTGGAGCAAAAGAGCTGTGCCTCCAAGGATTGCCAGCGCGTGAAACAACAGGATATCGGCGGCGCTGTCGAGCCCAGCTCTCGGAGCCGCGTGTGCGCCAGCCGCCGCGAGAGCGATACCGGCTGCGCCGAAGACGCCAGCAATTATGGGAAACAAGGGCAACATTTTCATCCAAATTAAAGCGATCTTCACCTGAGCGAGCGTCGTTTTATGCCACTTCGTGGCTCGCATTGCTATGGCAGGTCGTCTCCGCCGCAACATGTGGGCGCAGCCATCGAGAAGCTTGCGCGTCCCTTGAAGGTCGCGGCATCTGAGATATTCGAGAACGGCAGGCAGATAATCCGGCAGTTCAGGTGTAGACAGTTGGTAACCAGCCTACCGGGCGACCAGGACAGTTCGTGTCCGGCTGACGGCCGGCGTGAATATTGGAGCTACGGGAAGACTTTCTAGAAGCGTTCCAGGGCGTTTGTCGAGGCCAGTATCGGCGCGCTTAGCGGCTTGCGCCCCGTAAAAATCCCCGATTCGATCGGGGCGGAAAATGCTCAAGAAACGTAGAAGTAGAAGCAGCTGCCCAAGGAGAAAAAACCCATGCGGTACCGTACAAAAGATGCGCTGCTGATCGAGGCCGAAACATCGCTCGATGTGGTCCGCCGCCTGCGTGAGGCGAGTTGGGGTGAACAAAACCTTAGCGATCAAGCATTCATGGAGGCGGTTGCGGATCGCATGTACCAGGAAGGCATTCACGTTTCAACGGTCAGCCCGGACATTTTCGTTGCGGGGCTTGTGATCGCCGGGCTACTCACGCGCGAAATTGAAGGTGCGCGGTCGAATGAGACCGGTGAGGAAATCGATGACTGAGGGAAACCGCAATAGGCAGGTTGTACTTAGCCAGCTAGCGACCGCGCCGCGCGTGCTGTCAGCTTGAAAATTTGGAACGCGGCACCGGCGTCATCGTCACCTTCGCCATGGCCGCTACCGAGATAAAGCATGCGGTCGAGCACGCCGATCAACGGATTAAACTCGTGGTTCGTCGGAGGGTCGTGAGAAGATTATAAGCAAAAAACCGACCACGGCTATGCCGGCACCGTAATAGACCATCATAAAGCGCTCGCCGGGATAGTCGAAAAAGCGGTAGCCATTTCCGATAAAGCCCAGTCCCGCAATCAACGCGAGAACTCCGATGGCTCTCAGTAGCGCGTGCATTCTAAGGCAATGTCCAGATTTTGTTGATTAGGCGAAGCAGGCATTGCCGTGCAACATACTATGTGGCGTCGGGATTCCCTTCAACTTCATTTGCGATGACATGCTTGGTGACGTGGTGATAATCACCCGCGCATGTAGAAATTTGGCGAAAGATGTCGTTGGTAAAAAATATTTTTCCCTTCTGCAGACCATACTGTGCCCGCAGTCAGGCAAAAACTCCACCTCGCGCACTGCGCAGATTTCGGCGACCAGTTCGCGCTCACTCCGGCTTCTTAACGGCCGACTAAGCAGCAGCCTGGACCTGGATCTTCTTCTCCGGCTTCTGCGCCGCGGACTTTTTCGGCAGCGTCACCGTGAGCACGTCCTGCTCGAAGCTTGCCTCGATCTTCTCCACATGAGCACCGGCAGGCGTAGGACGCTTACGAGCCTTCAAACGGCGCAATGACTGCATCATCGCGGCCGAGAGTCTGATGGCCGTGCTGCGGAAGGTCTGCCACAAGATTACCGTGCCCTGGTTCGGCATGAGGATCGACGCCATTCCCGGCCTGAACGGCACCCGGTTTAAGGCAACGCGCGAGTCGGACGAGCGGGCGACGCGTTCAGTTTCGATGTGCTCGGGATGCAGTGTCGCGACCGGCAATTGCAGCACCGTGGCGGTTTGGCCAGCTACCAGCTGCGCGACCTTCAGAACTTGCCCATTTGGGAATTCCAACGCATCGTGCTGAACGTGCGGATCGTTCATATCGATCTGCCGAAAGCGCGCAACCTTGTGATTCACACGGGCCTTGCCAAAAAGGTTGAAGGTGCGCTCATAGCAGACATCCTCATCGAAGGCCAGTTCCGTTCCGGGCAGCAGGCAGACCGCCACCTTGGGTGGGCTGTCATGAACTACGAGCTTGGCACCATGCTCGCCGACGGCGGCAAAGCCACGAGTGCTTGATCTCGCAAGTTCCGTCGTAACCAGCTTGTCCCTGACCTTGGCGGGCCGCGAGGCGACGTGATGCAGACTGTAGTCGCACATGAAGGGCTCCTCCTTTAGCTCGGACTAGGACGTTGAAATGGATCAAACCAATAATCAAAATGAATCAATAGATGCTACCACCGCATCGGCGTTAGCGTCAATCAACTTGCGACGAGATGCTCGGTTCCGTTGGTGGCGGGCGACCGAGCGGGGTAGCGGCACTGGCAGCTTCAGACGGTTGACGGTCGACATCTCATCGAGCCCTTCGAGGATGCTGACGCCGACGCTCGCGTCAAGCAAGCTCGCTGGTCTACTTAGTTAAACAAGGTGACATTCCCGGCGCATATTGCGCGGCCCTTACGCATCCGGCGGCGACCCAGGATATTGTCGACGCGGATCTTCTTTGATGTGCACATGCTCTCCCACCTTGTTGGGCAGCCAACCGCGCTGATATCCGAAACTGCAACAACGGGATGCGGACAACGCGTTGCTCGCGGCAAAGGTGGAGCGCCAGCAACGCCAGCTGCACGAAGGTTTCGCGCCGGCGGTGCTTCGGGCGATGGGCGAGTGAGTTTGAATTCCCGCGGAAGCCAGCTGACTATCCGCCCGTCACGCTCATATGGCGCGCAACCGCGGGGCGCTGGTGACGGCGATCGATGATGAAATCGTGGCCCTTGGGTTTGCGCCCGATCGCCTCGTCGATCGCGGCAAAGAGCAGGTCGTTGGCTTCCGACGCGCGCAACGGTTTGCGCAGATCGGCCGCGTCTTGTTGGCCGAGACACATATAAAGCGTGCCGGTGCAGGTCACCCGCACGCGATTGCAGGATTCGCAGAAATTATGGGTGAGCGGAGTAATGAACCCGAGGCGGCCGCCGGTTTGCGCAACGTGCACATAGCGCGCCGGCCCGCCGGTTCGATAATCGATCTCGTCGAGCCGGTAGCGCTCGGCAAGCCGCGCACGCACGAGCGACAGCGGCAGATATTGATCGAGCCGGCCTTCGCCGATTTCGCCAAGCGGCATCACTTCGATCAGCGTCAAATCCATGCCGCGGCTATGGGCCCATTCGAGCAGTTGTGGAAATTGATCTTCGTTGACGTTCTTAAGCGCTACGGCGTTGATCTTGATCTTGAGGCCAGCGGACTGTGCCGCGTCGATCCCGGCGAGCACCTTGTCCAGCGAGCCCCAGCGCGTGATAGCGCGAAACTTTTCGGCATCGAGCGTATCGAGCGAGACGTTGATCCGGCGGATGCCGGCGGCACGCAGATCGTGCGCATATTTTTCCAGTTGCGAGCCATTGGTCGTCAAAGTCAGTTCATCGAGTTCGCCCGAACGCAGGTGCCGCGACAGCGAATTTACGAACGTCATGATGCCGCGCCGAACCAAAGGCTCGCCGCCGGTGAGACGAAGCTTGCGCACACCGCGCACAATAAAGGCCGAGCATAGGCGGTTGAGCTCTTCCAGAGTCAGGATTTCCGACTTCGGCAGAAACGACATGTTTTCCGCCATGCAATAGACGCAGCGAAAATCGCACCGGTCGGTCACCGAAACGCGCAGATAAGAGATGGCGCGGCCAAAGGGGTCGATCAGCCCCCGCTTGGCGGCTGCGCCGTCAAATTCGAATGCCTGCACCTTGTCCATCGGCTTCAGCAAAATCTCTCGAATAATCCAACTGAGTTATTTGCTTGGACGCGCAACGCAGCGTCTCGCATAATTGCAACCACCCTCTGGGGTCAAGTCTGAGAACTGCCAGATATTTTGGTTCGGGCTGGACCCTTTGAACGCTTGTGATTGAGATCAACTTGGGCCTCGTATTCCTGGTCGAGTTTCTTCTTCACGGCGGAGAACTGACGTCGCAGCGAAAGCGATTAAGGCCATCAAAACTTCTCCTCAGGGCTACTGGCCTCATCCTCTTGCGCACCCTCCAGGTCTTTCACTTTGAGGCCGTGCTCCATGAAAAAGCGATATTGCGCAAAATTCTCCTCATAGAAAGGTCTGTCCTCCACTGGCCCGACCATCTCAAAAGCGTAGTTATAAAACTCGCCGGATGGCGACTTGTCTTTAAAGGATACCATTTCAAAAATGATGCCAAAGGAGGGGGCACGCTGGTTCTTCAATATACCGATCAACTTGGTTGCCGCCTTGATCGCCGCCCGCTGCAATATCACCACCGCAGGCGGCAAATCTTGCCGATCCGGAAATGAACATACGATCGAATACATGCGCGTAGCAGCAGGCGGCGAATTAGGATCGCTCGGATTATAGCTGCCCCGTCTATCAAGACCGGATGCCGCCACCGTGCGGGCAGTCCGCCACTTCACTTCGTCGCCGTTCTTGAGCCTAACCGTAAACTCGGTGTCGGCGGGCGTCCAATGCTTGCCGTCGTCGGCGCGAGCAAGAATGCCGCCGCCCGCCTCCCGCGGACGCCACAAAACAAAACGCCAGTCGATGTAAATTGGGCAAATGCGAACAGTCGATCCGAACGATTCGTCGATCAGGCTGTGCCAAAACTCGCCGCGCTTGGCGTTGTTGAATTCAGTAAGCTCGGGCGACGATGGCTGAAGCAGTTTCAGTCGCGGCATTTCTAGGTCGCCAAGCCTGCCAAGACGCGCACGATCCTGCATGAATGCGGGCAACTGCGTCTTAGCCATTATGTTCTCCTAGGCCGAGTGGACGAATGACTCAGGTACATGATTGAGAGTTCCCCGTTGGGATTCAATGTGATTCATGCATTGCCGACTTTCGGCGGGTCGGCATGTCCAGGACAATGACGGAACTAGATTGGCAGGCGGTTGCGACAGGCGCCGGCAGCCTCAAGCTCGGCCATCGTCTCGGCGCCGATCATTTCGTGGTCGGCGCCCTTGCGGTTTCCCCGCTATGCTTTAAGATACGGCTAATTTCGATCTTTTAATATACGGCCGATCTCGATCTCTCTGAGGACAGGCAGATGACGAACGAGAAGCTCATGGCGACCGGGCGATGGGTGTTCCTTGTTCCGCTCGCAACGATTACAGGCATATGGGTGCTAGCCGCGGCGACCGCTGCCGGAACCGATGCGGACGCCGGCAAACAAATATTCCAGGAAAAATGTACCGCCTGTCACACCGTTGGCAATGGCCCTCTCGTTGGGCCAGACCTAAAGGGCGTCACCACGAGGCATCCGCGCGAATGGCTGGAGCAGTGGATCGCAGCACCGGATGCAATGCTTGCCAAGAAAGACCCGGTTGCCACCGACTTGCTGCACCAGTTCCACGACGTGCCGATGCCCAACTTGGGGCTCGGGACCTCCGACGTCACCGCCGTCCTCGCTTATCTGGAAACTGCAGCGGCGCAGCCCTCTGCGCCGGCAACCGCGGGTCAGGCCGCGAGCGCGCCTGCCGTCAAGGGTAACCCTGAGACCGGCAAAGACCTGTTCACCGGCGTGACGCGCTTTCGCAACGGCGGGCCGCCGTGCATGGCCTGTCATAGCGTCGGCGGCATTGGGGCCCTGGGTGGCGGGCAGCTTGGGCCCGACTTGACCGCAGTGACCTCGCGCTACGGCGGAGCGGCCGGGCTCGACGCCTTCGTCGCCGGCACGCCCACGCCCACCATGAAAGCCGTATGGTCGCAGCACCCGCTGACCACCGAAGAGCGCGCGAACGTGGTCGCGTTCCTCGGGCAGGCGGGGGTGAGCCAACGCCCGGTGCAAGCGATATGGCAACTCGGGGGTCTGGCTGCGCTGGGCCTTGTGATCCTGCTCGCGGTCGCGGGCTTGAGATGGCAGAACCGGCTGCGCAATGGGGTACGGCGTCCGATGATGGCCGAACCCACCACCGGGCATGCGGGTCCGTACCACGGCGGTTGGTTTACGGGTCCGTACCACCCCGGTTGGAAGGCCCGGTTTAGTCCGAGCGGCAGCGACGAGCCTCGTGCGAACGTACCGAGGAGATTCCGATGAGCTGGATACTCGACATAGTCAATCCCCAGGAGCGCAAGTGGGAGGAGTTCTACCGCAACCGCTGGCAGCACGACAACGTCATACGCAGCACGCATGGGGTCAACTGCACCGGCGGCTGCTCTTGGGCGATTTACGTGAAGGACGGGATTGTCACTTGGGAGATGCAGCAAACCGACTATCCGTTGCTCGAGCGCGGGTTGCCACCCTATGAGCCGCGCGGCTGCCAGCGCGGCATCTCCGCCTCCTGGTATGTCTACAGCCCGATCAGGGTGAAATATCCGTATGTACGCGGCCCGCTCCTCGACTTCTGGCGCGAAGCGAAAAGCCAGCATTCCAATCCGGTGGAGGCCTGGGCCTCGCTGGTCGAGGACCCAAAAAAGCGTTCGCGCATCCAGCAGGCGCGCGGCAAAGGCGGTTTCCGCCGCGCCAACTGGGACGACGTGTCGGAGTTGATCGCCGCTGCCAGCCTGTACACGGCGCGCAAGTGGGGGCCGGACCGGGTGATGGGCTTCTCGCCGATTCCCGCGATGTCGTTTTTCTCCTACGCGGCGGGTTCGCGCTTTCTCCAGCTCTTCGGCGGCGTGAACATGAGCTTCTACGATTGGTACGCCGACCTGCCAACCGCCTTCCCGGAGATTTGGGGCGACCAGACCGACGTGTGCGAAAGCGCGGATTGGTACAACAGCAAGTTCATCGTCTCGATGGCGTCGAACCTGAACATGACCCGCACCCCGGACGTGCACTTCATCGCGGAGGCGCGCACCGAGGGGGCGAAGTTCGTAGTTCTCGCGCCGGACTTCAGTCAAATCGCCAAGTACTGCGACGAGTGGATCCCGATCCAGGCGGGACAGGACGGCGCGCTATGGATGGCGGTCAATCACGTCATCCTCAAGGAGTTCTACGTCGACCGCCAAGTCCCTTATTTCCTCGATTACCTCAAGCGTTACACCGATTGTCCGTTCCTCGTCGAACTGGTCCGCGATGGGAAGGGTTATCGCGCGGGGCAGCTGCTGCGCGCCAAGCGCGTGGCGCGCTACAAAGACGTCGAACACGGCGACTGGAAGATGCTGGTACTCGACGCCAAAAGCGGTGAGCCGCGCATGCCCAAGGGGCAGGTCGGCTTTCGCTGGGGTACCGAGAAAGGCAAATGGAACCTCTCCCAGGAGGACGGCCTCGACAACAGCCCCATCGATGCAGTTCTGAGCTTCATCGACAAATCTGATGCTGTGGTCCAGGTGGACTTCGACGATTTCGCCAATGGAGTCCCGGAAGCTGCAACGCCCACCGTCGCGCGCGGCGTGCCGGTGCGGCGCATCGCCACCGCGGGCGGCGAGGTGCTGGTAACCACCGGCTTCGACCTGCTGATGGCTCAGTGCGGCGTGGGCCGCGGTCTCGAGGGCGCCTACGCATCGAGCTACGACGACGAGAAAGCGCTGTTCACGCCGGCGTGGCAGGAACGCTTCACCGGCATCGGCCGCGCTACGGCGATCAGATTTGCGCGTGAGTTTGCCCGCAACGCGGAGCTCACTCAAGGTCGTTCCATGGTCATCGTGGGCGCCAGCGCCAACCATTGGTACTATAATAATCTCATCTATCGCTCGGCCATCACCGCGTTGATCCTGTGCGGCTGCTGTGGACGCAACGGCGGCGGAATGAACCACTACGTCGGCCAGGAAAAGCTGGCCCCCCTTGCACCTTGGGGAACGATCGCCTTCGCCCTCGACTGGGTCAAGCCGCCGCGGCGTGTGCAGTCGCCGGTCTGGCATTACTGCAATAGCGATCAGTGGCGCTACGAGAGGGAGTTCACCGAGTATGGTCTGACGAGCCCGAAGCCGCGCTGGGCTAAGGGCCATGCTATCGACCTCCTGGCAAAGGCGGTGCGCTTGGGCTGGATGCCTATGTCTCCGCACTTCAACCGCAATCCGCTCGACATCGTGGCCGAGGCCGAGCGCGCCGGCGCGAAGACCGACAACGAGATCGTTGGGCGCGTCGTCGAGCAGCTCAAGAACAAGAAGCTGCGCTTTCACGTTGAGGATCCCGATGCCGAGGAGAACTGGCCGCGGGTGTGGTTCATCTGGCGCGGCAACGCCATCTCGTCGAGCGCCAAGGGGATGGAATTCTTCTTGCGCCATTACCTCGGGACGCACGACAACGCCATCGCTGACGATCGCGCCAAGGGTAAGACGAGCACGGTGCAGTACCGCGATCCGGCGCCGCGCGGAAAGTTTGACCTGGTGGTCGACATCAATTTCCGCATGGATTCCTCGGCGCTCTACTCCGACATCGTGCTGCCGGCGGCCTTCTGGTATGAGAAGAACGACCTTAATTCGACCGACCTGCACTCGTTCATCCATAATCTCGGGCAGGCGGTGCCGCCGGTGTGGGAATCCAAGACGGACTGGGAGATTTTCAAGCTGCTCGCGCGCAAGGTGAGCGAAATGGCGCCGCGCGCCTTTCCCAAGCCCGTGCGCGACCTGGTCTCCTCGCCGCTCATGCACGACACGCCTGACGAACTGGCGCAGCCGCAAGTCCTCGACTGGGCCGAGGGCGAGTGCGAGCCGGTGCCCGGCAAGACCATGCCGTATCTGCGCGTGGTCGAGCGCGACTACGCGAACATCTATAACAAATTCATCTCGTTCGGGCCGATGGCGCGCGAAGACGGCCTCTCCGCTAACGGCGTGCACGTCGACATCAAGGCGCAGTACGACCAAATGCTCGAGAATCCCGTTATGCCAATGCCCGATCCGAGGCACATGCGTTGCGTCGAATGGGGCGGCAAACGGTATCCGAGCCTCGAGGACGTGCTGGACGCGTGCAACACGCTGCTGGCGACCGCACCGGAGACCAACGGTGAGGTTTGCTGGCAGGCCTTCCATCATGAAGAGGAGCGCGTCGGCCTCCCGCTCACCGATCTCGCCGACAACATACGCGGCGTTAGTATGAACTTCGGCGACATCACGCGCCAGCCCAAGCGCCTGCTCATCAGCCCGTGCTGGAGCGGCATGGTCAACGACGGCCGAGCCTACTCCGCCTGGTGCCTGAACGTGGAGCGGCTAATACCCTGGCGTACGCTCACCGGCCGCCAAACGCTGTACGTCGACCACCCCTGGTACCTGGACTTCGGCGAGCACATCACGACTTACAAGCCGAAGCTCGAGCCGCGTAAGACCGGCGACATCGTGAAAAGCCGGGTCGACGACCGCTCCCTGGTGTTGAACTACATCACGCCGCACGGCAAATGGAACATCCACTCCACCTACAAGGACAACCACCGCATGTTGCTGCTGTCGCGCGGCATGGATCCGGTGTGGATCAACGATCGGGACGCCGCGCGGGTTGGCATCGAGGATAACGACTGGGTCGAGGTGTACAATGACAACGGCGTGGTGGTGACCCGCGCCAATGTGAGCCGCCGCATCCAACCGGGCACTTGCATGTACTATCACGCGGTTGAGCGCACGGTCTACATCCCGAAATCGCAGGAGCGCGGGCGGCGCGCCGGAGGACACAACAGCGTGACGCGCACCCGCATCAACCCAGTGTATCTGGCCGGTGGCTACGCCCAGTTCACTTATGGCTTCAACTACTGGGGTCCCACCGGGATCTTTACGCGCGATACTCATGTTGTCGTGCGCAAAATGGAGAAGCTGGAATGGTAGGTGGCGCCGCGACTCGTTCGCTTGAGTCTCATTCGCATGAGTCTCATTCGCATGAGTCTCATTCGCACGAGTCTCATTCGCATGAAATCGTGCGGGCGCCGGTTAATGCGCCGGCGCGGGTTGGCGCCGGAAAGTACGTGACCATCAACTACACGCTGCGCACCAACGGCGCGATCCGTCACATCCGTTCGGCTGTCTGGGGCGACGAACCGCTGGAGTATCTGCACGGCAGCGGGCGGTTGCTGCCCGCCCTCGAGCGAGCCCTCGAGGGCAAGGTGGAGGGCGAGCGCTTCGTGGCGACCCTGCCGCCCAAAGATGCTTATGGCGAGCGCGACAAGGCGTTGCAGCAGCGAGTGTCCGCCGAGGAGTTTGGCGGCGTCGACCAAGTTGAAGCGGGGATGTGTTTTCTCGCGCAAAGCGAGGACGGCCGCCGCACGGAGAACGTGATGATCACCGAGGTCAACGAAGAGAACGGATTCGTGATAGTCGATACCAATCACCCACTCGCCGGGATGACACTCGAGTTCGAGGTCACTGTGGTAGCCGTACGCGATGCCCCGTCAACGGCTGGATGCGGGAAGGCATAGGGATCAAGGTATAGGAACGAAGGAGAGCTACACATGGAACTCCGATCTCAAGTTGCAATGGTGTTCCACCTGGATAAGTGCATCGGCTGCCACACCTGCACTATCGCGTGCAAGAACATCTGGACCGACCGCAAGGGCACCGAGTACATGTACTGGAACAACGTGGAGACCAAGCCGGGCACCGGATACCCGACACGTTGGGAGGACCAGACCAAATACCGCGGCGGCTGGGTGGTCGAAGGCAAGAGGGAGAAGCGGCTGCGGCTGCGCCTGCAGGGCAAATGGGGAACGCTAACCAACATCTTCTATAACCCCTATCTGCCCCAGCTCGACGACTATTTCGAACCCTGGACCTACGACTACCAGAACCTGTTCAACGCGCCTGAAGGCGACGACCAGCCGACCGCGCGCGCCATCTCGATGGTTACTGGCAAATACATGGACACCATCGAGGCGGGGCCGAACTGGGACGACGACCTGGGCGGATCGCAGGTCTATGCAAACAACGATCCGAACCTCGACGGCGCCTCCCCGGAGGAAATGCGCCAGTTGCAGGAGATCGACCGTACCGTCTTCTTCTACCTGCCGCGTATCTGCAACCATTGTCTCAATCCGGGCTGCGTGGCGGCCTGCCCGCAAGGGGCGATCTACAAGCGCGGCGAGGACGGCGTCGTACTGGTCAGCCAGGAACGATGCCGCGCTTGGCGCATGTGCGTCTCGGGCTGCCCGTACAAGAAAACTTACTTCAACTGGTCGACCGGCAAGGCCGAGAAGTGCATCCTGTGCTATCCGCGTCTCGAAAGCGGGCAGCCTCCGGCGTGCTTCCACTCGTGCGTGGGGCGTATCCGCTATATCGGCCTGCTGCTCTACGACGCGGATGCCATCGAGGAGGCGGCCAGGGCGCCGCAAGAATCGCTGGTTCAGGCACAGCGCGACGTGATCAAGGACCCCTTCGACCCGGAGGTGATCGCGGCTGCCAAGGCGAGCGGGATTCCCGATTCGAAGATCGACGCGGCGCAAAAGTCCCCCGTCTACCAGTTCGTCAAGAAGTGGAAACTCGCGCTGCCGCTGCATCCAGAGTTCCGCACCCTGCCCATGCTCTTTTACGTGCCGCCGCTAGGCCCGGTGCTCGCCAAAACGGGCAACGGCGTCTACGACAACGTGGACGCGACGGAGGGAAGGTTGGGGCCGTTGATGAGCTCGCTCGAAAGATCGCGCGTGCCGCTGCGCTATATGGCGAGTTTGTTGGCGGGGGGCAATGAACAGACCATCCGCGACGTCTACCGCAAGCTGGTCGCGGTGCGCGTATTCATGCGCGCGAAGCACGTCAAGGATATACCCGCGGACGAGGTGGAAAGGGCGCTCGCCGAAGGCAAGACTAATGCGGCCGAGGTAGAGGCGATCTTCCGGCTCACGTCGCTGCCCACCTTCGAAGAGCGGTTCGTGGTTCCGCCTATGGAGCGCGACACCTCGGTCGAGTCTATGTTTCCGGTGCTCGATCCGGTCTCGCGCAACTACCCGACTTACAAAGGCGCAGTCGGTACGGGCTTTCACATCGATCCGCAAAGAGGACCATGAGTTTATTTTCGAACCGCGCACAGGTTCTGTTTTCGCGCCGCGCGCAGATCTTGGGGCTGTTCGCGGACATCGTGGATTATCCCGCCCCGGGACTGGCAGGCAAGGCGGCCGAATGCGCCGCGCTGATCGGCGCGGCGCAACCGGAGGCGGCCGCCTTGCTGGAGAGCTTCGGCCGCTTCGCCGAGCAGAAATCGCTCGGCAAGCTTCAGGAGGTTTACAGCGGCTTTTTTGACCTGAACTCGATCTGCCATCCGTATGTGGGCTATCAGCTGTTCGGCGAGAACTACAAACGCAGCATCTTCCTGATCGGGCTCAAGAAAGCCTATCGCGCGGAGGGATTCGAAACGGGCACCAGTGAGCTTCCCGACCGGCTGTCGATCGTGCTGCGCTTCGTTGCCCACAGCAAGGGCGGGGAGGAAATCGACGAGCTACTGAACCGGGGGTTGCTGCCGGCGCTCGCGCGCATGACGACCAAGCCCGAATCCGACGGCCACCAGCACGACGGACCGGTTGATATCGACGGCCACACCGGCATAGAACGCGCGAAGATCGACGACCGCGAAGAACGCAGGCAGCTCAAAGGCCAGAGCCAGGGCGACATTCTTGGCCCTGGCTTCCTGCTGGCAATGAGCGAAGACTACGATGCCAGCAAAAAACGCACGCACCCCTACCATCAGGCCCTCGAGGCGCTGCGTCTTTTGCTGGATGTTGGCTTGACAAAGAAAAGTCCCGCCATCTCTGCCGAGCAGGAACGCGTTCGTACGTGGGCGCGCGAGCATTTCAATCTCGCCGACGACGAAACCATCATGGTGTCGGAGCTCCCCTGTTCCGATCCCGGGTGCCCGCCGGTCGAAACGAACGTCGTGTTCTGGACGCGAGGCGGGCGTCACCAATTCAAGGTTTACAAGCCGCTCGCGGAGGTCGTCCCAGACGACCTGCTAGGTTTGCGAGTATGAGGAGGCACGTCCTATGAGTGACATGATTCTGTTTGCGGCTTTTCCGTATGTGGCGGTCGTGCTGGCGATCTGGGGTGGCGTCCACCGCTACCGCCACGATCGTTTCTCCTACTCCACCCTGTCCTCGCAGCTTCTGGAAAACCGCAGTCTGTTCTGGGGCTCGGTGCCGTGGCATTACGGCATCGTCATCGTTTTGCTGGCGCACCTGCTAGGGTTCCTTATGCCCGGCATGTGGGCGAGTATCACAGCTGCGCGGGCAGCCCTGTATTCCATTGAGATTGTGGGCTTCGCGTTCGGGTTTGCCGCGCTGTTGGGGCTGTGCGTATTATTCGTGCGCCGCCTCACTATGGAGCGCATCCGTGCCGTGACCAGCCCCGTCGACTGGGCGCTGCTGGCAGTGCTGCTGTTGCAGGTGGCCCTCGGCGTCTGGGTTTCGCTGGTCTACCGCTGGGGCGCCGACTGGTATGTCGACACGGCCGTACCGTGGCTTGTCTCACTGGTGAGCCTAAATCCCCAGACCCAATACGTCTCGTCTTTGCCCTGGGTGGTCAAGCTGCACATGCTCAACGGGTTCCTGGTGATCGCCCTGTTCCCGTTCTCGCGGCTGGTACATCTGATAATGTTCCCGTTCTGGTACTTGTGGCGGCCCTATCAGCTCGTGATCAGAAACCGCGCTATCAGGACGTGATCAGAAAACGATAGACGTGAAGCTCAAGTGCAGCCTGCCCTGGCGATGAGATTTATCGCAGAGTTGGTCCTTTGTTGATTCGCTAAAATTAGTTCGTTGACCATCGATCAAATGTGAAAGAGCGTGGTAACAACTTCGAACAAATATTGCAAAGTCGAGGGAGAGAAATCTCGGTGGCGGCATTGCGTCGATCGACTATGATCATCGCTGGGGTGCAGACCAACTTTATTGATTTGCGCGGATAGCTTGGTCGCCGGCAGCTTTCGTCAAGTTGGTAGGCTTGAGCATTACAGCGTTATAGCAGTGTCCATCATCTCTCGCCCGCATATCTTGGTCGAGAATGGCCTCTGGGCGGGGAGTGTGATCGGCGGTCTTGTGGGCGGCCTCGGCGGCTTCTGCTTTCCGATCGTCTTCGGCCTCCTTCTCTGGTTCACCGGAGTCTGAACGATTGCTGAATGTATTTCGCTCTCACTGCCGCCATCTGCTTGGGTTGGATGCACGTGATAATCCAGCGGGTGATGCGCGGGCACGCCGGCGAATTTATGCGCAGGGTGGAAGCCTCCCATTGATCAACTGGCTGGCGGAAGGAGCCCGGGGCCTCTCACCGGCCTATTTCGCCTTGGTCATGGCTACAGGAATAGTCTCCATCGCCTCGGACCGCGCAGGGTTTCGTACAGTTGCCGCCGTTCTCCTGTGGTTGAACGCGGCGCAGTATCTGCTGCTCTGGATTCTCACGGCATGGCGGCTCTTGCGCTACCGCCAAGCACTGCTTGACGACTTGACGGATCATCAGTCGGCGCCGGGATTCTTCTCTGCTGTGGCTGCTACGGGCGTAATGGGAAATCAACTGATACTTACTGGCACGTATGACCTCGCCTTGGCGCTCTGGATTTTTGGTCTTTTCCTCTGGGTCATCCTGACCTACGCGATTTTTGCTACCCTGACGATCAAGGAGACCAAGCCGACAATCGATCGGGGGATTACCGGGGCGTGGTTGCTTGCAGTTGTCGCCACGCAATCAATGGCGCTCTTGAGCGCGCTCCTCTCGCAACATTTCCAACAGCCCGTCCGCCTCCATATCAATTTCGTCGCTCTGTCGATGTGGCTGTGGGGCGGGATGATGTACATCTGGATTATCTCGCTGATCTTCTATCGCTACACGTTTTTCAAGTTCTCGCCGGCCGATTTCTCGTCCCCGTACTGGATCAACATGGGAGCGATGGCCATCTCGACGCTCGCCGGCTCGCTCTTGATTGAGAATGCCGCGGATGCGTGGTTCCTTGAGACGCTGCTCCCCTTTCTGAAGGGGTTCACGATCTTCTATTGGGCGACCGGAACCTGGTGGATCCCGATGCTCCTCATCTTGTTCGTTTGGCGGCATCTCCATATCCCGCTTAAGTACGATCCTTTGTATTGGGGCACGGTTTTTCCGCTCGGTATGTACGCGGTCTGCACCTTCGAGATGGTGCGCGCGATGAATCTGGACTTTCTGCTCCCCATCGCTCACGTGTTCGTTTACGTGGCCCTGCTGGCTTGGGCGGCGACCTTCTTCGGGCTCGTTCACAGCCTTGTCAGCAGCCTGATCTCTACGCTTCACTCTGCTAAGGGCCGCTAAGATTTCCCGTGAGGAGTGATTTTCCCGGCGCGGCCGGGACTCCGCGGCGGTTAGTCCATATGCTGTTCGACTTGAATCGCGTTTCTCCGCTCGTCATTGCCGGGCTCGACCCGGCAATCCATGGTGAAAAGACGCTGCGACGGCTCTGCCGCAATGGCTTCGACTGGGCCAAGTCAGTATAGATGCGCGGTCACGCCCGCGCATGACGAAAGAGACTGTTCTGATCTAAACGGATTCCGCTCTAGACCGGGATGAGTGTAGGCTGAGTCGATGCCAGCCAATTAGGCCACGGAACGGCTGTTTATATATATATCTTGTATATATCTTGATTTGGGTCAAAGTGGGTATCGTAAAAGCAACAATAATTCATCGATGATGTTGCGAAGGCGGGAGCTGTTTCCTGCGGTCGAAGGCGGGGCTGAAATCGTGTTGACGGCCACGCTACGCAAGGGTCACCGCAACCTTCCCTCTTCTTCGATGAGTTGAGCGAAGCGCACGATGCCGAGGAGTATGGCCGCATCGCCGGCGCCATGCGGGCGTCGTTGCTCGCCCGTTACGATGAGAAGGAGGAAGCGGAGCTTTATCCGTTGGCGCGAGCGCGGTGAGCCGGCAATTAAAATAACAGGCAAATAAAATATATCTTTTTGTAGGAGGAGCCGTGGAAAATCCAGTCATCGAGGTTGATGTGACGGCCGATCCGCCGGGCAACCCCAGGGTTTTGTGGATATCGTTCCTGGCGTTTTCGCTCGGTTTTGCGGTTTGGGGAATGTTTTCCGCGCTCGCCCCCTTTCTGATCAAGTGGTACGATTTCAGCACTACCCAGGTGCTCGTCTTGGCTTCGATGGAGCCATTTTTCGCGGCCGCCGTCAGCATCCCGCTTGGCATCTTGACGGACAAGTTCGGCGGCCGGACGGTTTTCACGCTTTTGCTTCTGAGCCTCACCATTATCCTATTTTCCGGGCTCTTCGCCCGGGGCTACTACTCCTTTCTGCTTTTGGGGTCGCTGCTCGGACTCGGAGGCGCGAGCTTCGTGGTCGGCAACGCTCATGTGTCGTCCTGGTACCCCAAATCGAAGCAGGGTACAGCACTTGGCATCTTCGCTCTGGGCAATATCGGTATCACCGTCGGCATGATGGCCGTGACTTTCCTGGTTACCCGCGTCCTGTACGGCCCGGACGGCTGGCGCCTGATATTCCCGATCTTCGCCGTTTGCACACTGTTGATGGCGCTGGTCTACTGGTTTTTTACGTCCGATTCGCCGTACAAACAGCACAAAGGCGAATCGGTGCGTGAAATCGTCGCCGTGTATCGTTCGGGCGTGGTAGTATGGCTCGTGCCCTACCTTTACTGGGCGTCTTTCGGCACACTCACCTTCTTCGCGTCGGCGATGCCGACCTATCTGGTCGACCAGTGGCATGCGGATGCCGCCCGCGCCTCCATGGTGTACACCCCGCTGCTGGTGGTCTGCGTCGCCATCACCCGGCCGCTGGGCGGCTGGCTGGCCGACCGTTTCGATGCCCTGAGAATCCTGGGCGGGCTGTTCGGGATTATGGTCGTTCTGGCCGTGGTCATGACCATGCAGATTTCACTGAACGTCGAGCTGTTCGCCATTTATGGGCTTGCGCTGCTGTCCGGCGCCGCCGCGGCAGCGGTTGTCAAGCTGATCCCGGTCTACTTCCGGCACGTCGGCGCGGTCAGCGGGCTGGCCAAGGCCGCCGGCGCGGCCTGCGGCTTCACCATGACGGTCACCCTGGCCGCCAGCAAGCATCTTCTGGGTAGCTACACCTTCGGCTTTGCCATCTGGGCGCTGATGAACGTTGCCGCGTTCTACATCTCGCTTTCGCGTGTCGGCTTCAGGCAAACGTACATTGAAGCCATTCCTTCGGATGACGCCACCGATGCGATATCGGTCCATTCAAACGTCGCTACTGCCAAACTCAGCGAGAGAGACGCTTAGAGCATGATGATTTTAGGTCAAGTAGACCTGCGCGATGTGTCGGTTGGCCGGCGGCGGCGTACTGTGCGGGTGCTGACATCGTTAGTTAGGCTGTGCGTGCTTGGCGCCGCAATCATCGTATGGCTCACAACGCCGGCAGCGCCCGGTCCCGTAGTCCAGACGCCGCCTGCCCAGGTGACGCCGACGCCGGCACCCGCCGCGTCGACGCAGGCTGAGCCACTATCGCCGATGCAGGAGAAGGCGCTGAAGCCGAAGGACGCGTTTAAGGAATGTGCGAATTGCCCGGAGATGGTGGTGGTGCCGGCCGGAAGCTTCACGATGGGATCGCCGACAAGCGAGCCGGGACATTCTGCCGACGAAGGCCCACAACATAAGGTCACGATCGCTCGACAATTTGCAGTCGGCCGGTTTGAGGTGACCTTCGACGAATGGGATGCGTGCGCGGCCGATGGCGGCTGCAACGGCTACAAGCCTTCCGATGAAGGCTGGGGCCGTGGCCGCCGACCGGTGATTAACGTTTCCTGGGACGATGCCGAAGCTTACGTCGCTTGGCTGTCGAAAAAGACCGGCAAGTCGTATCGGCTGCTCTCGGGGGCCGAATACGAGTATGCGACGCGCGCCGGGACACAGACGGCCTATCCCTGG
>Ga0187780_10000920_pt1 | contig 21894 bp, 20 predicted proteins | sample 1015_Q2_SP10_20__FD_132429 | JGI IMG/M metagenome (GOLD analysis project Ga0187780, IMG submission 132429) | Tropical peat soil microbial communities from peatlands in Department of Meta, Colombia - 1015_Q2_SP10_20_MG | ecosystem: Environmental > Terrestrial > Soil > Wetlands > Peat | place... | reverse complement strand
CAACAGAACCTGAAGCGAAGTGTTTATACCCAATATTTATGGCGATGTAGATTCGTCATGGGGAAGATCAAAGTCGCCATTGCCGGTGTCGGCAACTGCGCCTCGGCACTCGTTCAGGGGGTCCGCTATTATTCAGAGAGGGGAGCGGACGAGGGGCTGACTTACTGGAAGGTGGGGAAGTACACCCCTGAGGATGTAGAGTTTGTCGCCGCCTTTGACGTCTCCGCCAAGAAAGTCGGGAAGGACCTGTCACAGGCGGTCTTCCAGGCCCCTAACAACACCATCAAGATATGCGACATCCCCAGTATGGGAGTCCAAGTGAAGAAAGGCCCGGTCCTTGACGGTCTCGGGAAGTACCTGAAGGGCGTCGTGCCAGTCTCAGCCCACAAGGAAGTGGATGTCGTAGAAGAGCTGGAGAAGAGCGGAGCGGAGATTCTCGTCAACTACCTTCCAGTGGGTAGCACGGCCGCCTCTCACGCCTATGCCGAGGCGGCCCTTCAGGCAGGATCCGCTTTTATCAACGCCATCCCCGTTTTCATCGCATCTGACCCGGCCTGGGCGGCAAGGTTCGCGAAGGCGAAGCTCCCGTGCGCCGGAGACGACGTCATGAGCCAGGTCGGGGCCACAGTGCTTCACAAGACACTAGTGAAGATGGCCATAGACAGGGGTGTCAAGGTCGACGAAACCTACCAACTCAACATCGGAGGGGACACCGACTTCCTGAACATGCTTGAAGAGAGTAGGCTGAAGGACAAGAGGGAGAGCAAGACAAGCGCCGTGAGGGCGATGTCTCCCTACGAGGTTCCGACCCGAATCGGGCCCAGTGACTATGTCCCATTCTTGGACAACGACAAGGTCTGCTACATCTGGTTGAAGGGCAAGTACTTCGGCGGGACGGTGGTCAGGTTGGACGTCAAGCTCCGCGTGGTCGACGCCTATGACAGCGGAGGGGTTATGGTCGACGCCATACGTGGAACTCGCATAGCCCTAGACAGGGGGGTTTCCGGGCAGCTGACCAGCCTGTCAGCCTTCTGCTTCAAGCACCCGCCGATTCAGATGCCGTACCCGGACGCGAAGGCTGTCTTTGAAGCGTTCAGCTCTGGGTCCCGAGAGAGATAGGCGTCAGTCTCCTTCTGACGTAAAAGGCCACGGCGAGCACCCCAATCAGGACGACCACCGACGGAAGGGTGTATCTTGTGAGAACGTCCTCGCCCACGAGAATTTCCTTGTTAGGGACCGGGCCCCGTATGGTAGCTCCAGAATACGTGAATGTCAGTTCCGACTTGGAAAACTGGATTGCGACCCCCGAGCTCGCCTGGCCGGTCGCGTTGGCAACAGAGGTCTGGCCGGGCCCTAGCTGGGCCACCGATACGGTGAGGTTGCCTGCCTGGGTAACCGCGTTCTGCAGGCTGCTGAGGGCAATCGAGGACGGGACTGGGAGAGAGAACTTGATGTCGGAGACAGACACGGCCGAGGGGTTCTGTATCGAGATACCAATCGAGAATGGCCTGCCCTCGGTCGGGCTCGACGGGACCGCTGCAACGGAGACGAGCAAGGGCTTGTAGACGCTTACGATGGGACCAGGCTGGGAGAGAGCGTATGGGAACCCCCCGAAGAATAGGGCCGCAGTGGCGGGAGTCGAAGTGAAATTCCCGAAGGTGCCCAGTGCGAATACTTTGTAGGTGACGTTCAGGACGCCCCCGACCCCAATCGTCGAGGCCGCCTTCAGCGGCAAGGGCGAAAACAGAGAGATGGCATCGAAGCTGTCCGCCTGGGACTGGAGCGTCACATTGTAGACCGCAAACGGGCCCCGGTTGACTGTCTTCAGCTGCACTGCGACGTTCATCCCTCCAAAGAGGGAAGCCGGGACGAATTGCTTGGTGATGACCACGCCTGAAGGTGTAGCAGCAGCGTTGGATTCCCCCGTGAGTTCGAGACCACCGGTCCCCACGCGGAAGACAAAGGGGGCAAAGAAATAGTTCATCCCGGACGACAGGTCGAACTCGATGGAGCCCTGCAGGGTTGAGGTGGCCGCAACGGTCGGCGGCGAAAGCGTTGCTTTCCCTCCGGAGCAGGAGACCCAGCTTCCCTTCGGCTCTCCGCAGGTCAGACCAGCGGGAAGAGTCTCGGTGGCAGTGAAACCGGTCAGATTTGCCGTACCACCGTTCGCCACCGCAAAAGCCAACGTGAGGTTGGTCTTGCCAGACGTCGCGTAGGTCACATAGGGACTCACGGTGAGGGTGGGCATGCCTATGTTCATCGAGTTGTGCGTGAACAGGATCGGGATGCTGTTTGTTGTGGTCGTGAAATTCTGGTCTGACGGACTGGAATAGGACACGGAATAGGCCTTTGATGACATGGCCTCGGTAAGGTTCTGCGCGGTGACGACGACGGGTACGACAATCGAACTCCCCGCGAGGAGACCCCCCTCTTGCCGGCCGGCGACCACGTTGGAGGGAGCGGTGAGGGTTCCGACGTTCTTCACGGTTATGTTGAAGCGCTGTGAGGTGCCCACGGATCCTTCGGAGTTCTTCGTGGGGACCAGAAAGGCGTAGACTACAGGGTTGTCCTTGCCCAGTGAAAGCGTGACCGGATTGCTGCTAGCGGTTCCCTTGAACCCCATGGTACCGACGCTGTACGTGTAGTTGATGGACGCTGGCGGCGCAGTTATCTGCTGCGTCCCCGTGCCTGTGTACTCGAGCAGATAGGTTGGGCTCACCGTGGCCCCCGGGCTCAAAGTCTGACTAGGGAGGGTGTAGTTGCCCCTGACGAGTCTGAAGAAACCATACGGTTTCCACCAGTCATCCGAGAACCCGGCTACCTTGATGGACGCAGTCCCCGAAGGGTTGCTTAGGGAGATCGTGACTGAAACGTTCTGGCCCGCCGTAAGCACGCCTCTGTCGATGACCCTTCTGACCAGGAGCAGGTCGGGGGTCTGGTTGACGGTGACGTTGAGGCCGTACACCCTCTGCTTCGGAGCCAGGCTCAACGTGTAGGACCCCGAACCTTCCGACGTCCTGATGATGGCGGCGCTGTCACTCGAGTTCACCGGGCCGTCCAAGAACCTGACATGGATGACCGATGAAGTGCTCTCGTTGGCGGCCTGCAGGGAGCCTAGAGTCGACCCAAAGTAGGTTAAGATTTCTGGCTGCGACGATGCGCTGAGCGCGTTCCCTGCTATCGAGCCAAGAGTCAGGTTGTGGCCGAACCCTGACCCCTGCCTTACTCCCTGAAGGCTGGCGATCGGGGAACCAAGGTCGACGAAGGCCGACGCGCTGATGGCGTTCGCGAAACCCCCACCCCCGGCTGGAATGAGCTTCAGAAGAGTAACGGGGGCGATGTTCGAGAATGAGAGTGGAGTGTAGAACTTGTAGACGCCGCTTGAGTTGGAATACGAGACGAAGGAGGCAAAGAGATAGGAGTCGAACGACTCTGCCGCAGACAGTGCCGTCGCGTAAGAGTCAGCACCGACGGTGAGGAAAGCGCCCTGCGACGGAACGAAGGGCACTGGGATCAGGTTGTATCCGCTGGGTCCGAAAACCTGGAAGTCGGATGACCAAGAGGATGTCTTCAGCATCGTGAGATTGTACCAGCTCACTCCCGCCACCCCTTCCGCGGCCGTTATGCCCGGAGCAGTCGCGTTTATTCCGTCGAAACTCATGTACCAGAGGGCGCTGTCGCCGGCAACGTATGCCGTGAGCCGCTCAGAGTAGGCCTGGGAAGCATTCACACGTTGGGGAGGGACAATGGAGAGCATCAGCAGGAGGATGACAAGTACGGCCAGAACAACAGGACGTTGCAAGCGAGACTCCGAAGGCCGAAAGATTTAGCCTATTAAACTGTGGCGCCAGGGATTACTTCTTTCGTGGTGAGTCCTCGGACGGGTCGTCTACCCCGCGCTCGTTCAGCACGAAGACCGCGTCCCTCTCGGGATGGTAGGGGCTGTCCACCATCCTGGCTATCCTGTTCTTCGCCGCCTTCCTCAGGTAGATCCTGTACGTGCTTGTGTGGGCGACTACGTTCCCTCCTGTTGGCCTGGTGGGGTCTCCGAAGAAGGTGTCCGGCGCCGCCTGGACCTGGTTGGTGCAGACGACGGCTACGTTGTAGATTTCGGCGGTCCTCAGCAGCTGGTGCATGAATCGATTGAGCCTCTGCTGCCTTTCGGCAAGGGTCCCACGCCCGAGAAACTCCGCACGGTAGTGCGCCACGGCACTGTCCAGAATCACGAGTTTGACCTTGTTCGACTCGATTATCTTGCCCAGATCCTTGACGATGAGCTCCTGGTGTGCGCTGTTGTAAGCTCTCGCCACCGTGATTCTTCTCAGAATCTCCTCGGAGTCAAGCTTTCTTGCCTCTGCAATCTCGGCAATCCTTTCGGGTCTGAAGGTCCCCTCGGTGTCGATGTACACCGACCCCGCTTCGAGCCCCCCCTGCCCCCTCGGCATCTGCGCCATCACGCAAAGGGTGTGGCAGATCTGGCTCTTGCCGCTTCCGAACTCTCCGTAAAATTCCGTCAGAGCCCAAGTCTCGATGCCCCCGCCCAGCAGGTCGTCAAGGTTCTTCGACCCGGTTGAGACCCTGTCGATGGCTTTTCTCTTCTGCAGAAGGTCCGCGGCGTTGATGAAGTCTGGCTCGAGCCTGTTCATCTCGACGAGTCTTTTCCTCGCCTTGTTGTTCAGCTCCACGGCCTTCGTTACGTCGATGTCCACCGCGTCCGCAATGTCCATGGGGCCCGCTGTCGCGAGGTCGAGCACGTTATGAATCCCCGCGTCGATCAGTTTCTGCTTGGTGGCGGGACCCACCCCGGGTAGTGTATCGAGCTCCAACTCCTCTTCAGTTTCAGACATCAGGCACGACGACCGTCCTCTCCTAATTAAGTGTCACCTAGGGAGAGAGTCGTGAAACTGTTCTGGGAAAGAGACTGGCCGACCTGATGTGCTTGAGCCCGGCTATCCACCTCGTCGTCCTCTCGACCCCGATTCCGAACCCCGAGTGAGGGGGCATGCCGAACTTCCTGAGCTCCAAGTACCATGAGAAAGCTTCGGCGGGGAGGTCCTGGCTCGCAATGCGTTCCATGAGCTGGGATTGGTCGTGAATCCTCTGGCCACTGGTCGCGAGCTCGCCTATCCCCTCAGGGGCCATTAGGTCCGCCGACATGGTGACCTTCGGTCTGTCTGGGTAGGTCATGTGGTAGAAGCTGCGGGCTGAAAGCGGGTAGTCAGTGATGAAGAAGGGGGTCCCGTGGCTCTTGCTGATCGCCCGCTCCGCTTCGGCTCCGATGTCGTCCCCCCACTCGAAAGCGTGGCCAGCACTCGCAGCTACCTCTCTCGCTTCGTCGTATGTGATTCTCGGTAGGGGCAGCGAGAGCTCCTTGAGTGTCCGGCCCAGAGTCTCCAGGTCTTGCTGCCTGTTTCTGACCACCCGACTCACCATCGAGGCGAGGAGCCCTTCCAGCAACCCAAGATTGGCCTCCTGGTCCGCGAACGCCTGCTCGGCCTCGATCATCCAGAACTCGGTCAGATGCTTGTTGGTTTTCGACTTTTCAGCCCTGAAGGCGGGCTGGAAAATCCAGACCTTCTGCAGGGCAGGAAGGGCTGCCTCTTCATAGAATTGGGCGCTTTGGCTCAAGTAGGCGTTCTTTCCGAAGTAGTCGACTGGAAAGAGCGTGGACCCCCCTTCGACCGCCGCCTGGACGAACGTCGGGCCGCTTATGAGAGTAAAGCCCTTGTCCCTGAAGTAGTCGAAGGCCGCGCCGATGACCTCCGTCCGGATTCTCATGATGGCCACCGCCTTGGGCCCCCTGATGCTCAGATGCCGCCTGTCGAACAGATAGGAGGCGGACTTCGCAGCGGTCTTCGTTATCGGCCATGGGTCTGACTTCGCAACAACCTCGAACTCGGCGGCGGATATTTCGCGCCCGCCTGGAGCCCGCTTGTCCTCCCTGACTTCCCCCCTTGCGATGACGGCCGACTCCTTCGTGGCTCCTCTCGCAGATTCGAATGCCGGCTCGGGGAGAGAGCCTTTCCTCGCCGAGACCTGCACGTACCCGGTTCCGTCTCTCAGCACCGCGAAGATCAGTCCTCCTACTGCGTGTTTCCGCGCGACCCAGCCCCGGACCTCGACCTTTGAACCGGGGGGCGACGCCAAGACCTCGACCGCACTGCGGACAGAGTACAGTCCTTCTCTCACGTTGGCGGCCTCGCGATGCTGCGAGTAAAAAGCATGACGTCGGGGCCCCGCACTTAGGCAGCGCTCGCCGAGACAGTCCTGGCGACCTCCTCGGCGGCGTTGAACTTCGACACGTACTCGGCTAACCTTGCCACCCTCTCGGCGGTCTGCTCGTCCAGAAGGGACTCGATTGACTCCTTCGTCCGCTCGACCGTGAGCTCGTCTTGGCTGACGCAGATGGAGACTCCGAGGCGCTGGGCCTTCATCGCGTTCCCCTCCTGCTCGGACTGTTTGGGAATCGGCACCAGCACTGATGGCCTCGAGGCCGCAATCGCCTGGCCCACTGTACCATGGCCGGCCCTAGACACAACAACTTCGCATGACGAGAAGTAAGCGCCAGGGTCCCTGCACCATCCGAAGTACCAACCCCCCGGAATCTCCCTCGGCTCTGGGTCTGCCGCCGGGTCCCCACCTGAAACAACGAAGACGAACCTGTCCGAGAGTCGGCTTGAGAAGTCGAGGGCCTTGTCGAGGAACGGGCCGCGAGTCTTCGGTGGGCCTGAAACCTGCCAGAAGACCTTCCGGCGCGGGTCTGAAACCAGCTTCGACGCTATCGGGTCCGGCCCAGGCTTGCGGGGGGCTTGCAGGAACCCGATGTATCTTGCCTTTCTGACCCTGCTTCCCCAGAGATTCCTTTCACTGATCGTGTAGGGAGGAGGCAGGTCAGGCAGGAGGATCTCGTCGCTGAGCTCCCAAAGCTTCCCCATTACCGCTGTGAGTCCTGCCGAGAGAAGGCTGACCGAAGGGCGCCGGCGGCCGTGCGGGCTGGCAATTCTCAGCTGGTTCAGGACGGCGAAGACGGGGATGCCGGCGAGCCTAGCGGCTAACACCGTCGGGAGCGAGGAGTCGCTCAGGACCACATGAGGCCCGAAACGGGCGATGTTGCCTGCCTCCAGGTAAGTCTGACGATAGATCCTCGCCAGAGTCACGGGGGAGACCACCATGCTCTCTTTCAGCGAAAAGGCGCCGTCCTCCGAGTAGCGAACATCGACCAACGGAAGTCGGTTGCACTTGTATCCCCTCCCTTCCACCATGCGCGCCACTTCCCCCGAGCTCGAAAAGCGAACCTCCGCCCCTCGCTTGAACAGGAGGTCGGCCACTTCTAACATCCTGGTAGCGTGACCGAGCCCTGACCCGAAGCAGCTGACGTACACTCGGACCATCGGTCTGCACTCAGACCTTCACGCGCTCGACGGCGCCTTTGGGACCCTTCTCGGCGAAGATCTCTGCCTGGAAGGTCTGTATTCTCGTTCTGTCGTCAAGCCATGCATCAGGGGTCATTCCGCCCTTCATGCAAGCCTCTGAAAGGAAGGTCTCCGCGTCCCAGCCCGTCTCGGTCGCTACCTGTGGGAGAAAGAGGGCGGACGCCTCAGGCCGCGAGACGACGATTCCGTCCCGGCCCAGGCGTAGGAGCTTCGGGACGTCCTGTCGGCGCGGGGCGCTTATCTCGACCGGCTTTGTGAGGACGCTTACCTCGACTTCTATGAAGGGCAGCTCTCTGGGGGTTACGGGGCGGAACCTTGGGTCTTCGGCCGCCGCCTCCATGGTGGCGACCTGAACTGCTTCCCCTAGGGGCATGACTGGCTCTGAGAAACCGATGCACCCTCTTAGTGACTTCGGGCCGAACTGTGTTGTGTTGAGGGTAACGAACACCCCTCGCTTTTCGGACATGAACCCCGCGCCCCACTTCTTGACCCTCGGCCTCGCGCCGCCAACGAAGGATTCGAGGGTTTCCCTGGCCAGCCCCACGACCTCTCTACCGTCCTCATCAGACAAAGGCAAAGCCTGCTCGCCATCCTGCACTATGCGCTGTGGCCGAAGGCCCTTTGTAGACGGCTTAACTTTTTCCAGTGCCCTCCTCGCCAGTAGTGCTTGGCACATTTCTTGCAGCGGAAGAACAGGCGATGTCTTCGCAGTATCGCAGCGGGAACTCCTGAGGCAGCCTGCGCGCGCGAGATGGCTTCGAGTTCCCCGTTGCATATCGAACAGAGGGGGGAACCTCTTTCGACATGAATTCCCGCCGCCCCGGCCGACCGGAGAAGAGAAGAGATTCGGCTCCCGTCGGTCCTGCCTTCAACGAGAAGCGCAGGGATTGCCTTCGAAGAGGCCATCGCAAAGAGGGCTCTGTCAGAGGTGAGAATCACGCGGTCCTCGGCCCTGGCTAGTCTCAAGATGCCCTCGTCCGCACCTTTCTTGTAGTAGGCGGTGTCAAGGCCGAATGCCCTCAACTTTCTGGAAAGAGAACCTAGCATGGCATCTGCGGCGAACTTGGTCCCGGTTCCCCGCATTGGCGCCGGCCCTCACCGAGTCGTTTCCGCCGACCTCACGAGGTCGTAGAGTCTCCTTGCCGATGGGTCCTTCTCAAAGTGGCTTCTTATCGGGGAAATCACCTCGTCGAGAGCCTCCGCGACCCCTCTCTTCAGGTCCGCCGGGTGAAGGGCTCCAGCAGTGTAGGCGAGCTGCATCTCCAAGAATGAGCTGAATTCCACGTTCCCTCCATACTTCTCGGGGCGTTCAATCCTCATCGATTTCTTCTTCCTGAAGACGATATACTTCGAATAGTCAATCAGCGCGTTCCCCTCGAGGACCTTGGCGGGGCAGTAGGCCGAGTTCACCTTTCTGGTGATCTCCTCCCTGCTATCGTGGACGAAGATGGAAGTCTCGGGCTTGCTCTTGCTCATCTTGCTGGCTATCTCCGCGTCCACTGCCCCGTTCTCATCGAACCCCTCGGGCTCCTTGTTCCCCTGAAGGCCAATGAGCATGTGGTGGTGAACTGCCACGGGCTTCTTCCACTTCAGCTTCCCGGCGACTTCTCTTGCCAGTATGTTCGCGCGCCTCTGGTCAAGCCCCAGTTGGCAGATGTCTACGTCGAGCCAGAAGATATCCGCGACCTGCATCATCGGATAGAAGAGCTGGGCGGTCTGGACGAGCTCCCCTGCGGTTCTGCCCATGATCGTGATCGCCCGCTGGGTCCGAGCGAGGGTCGAGTTCTGCGCCACGGTGATTACCTTCTTCCAGTACTCCTCGTGCTCGGCGACTTCGCTCGTCCAAAGGACCTCCACCCTGCCCATGTCCACGCCGGCGGCCCTCCAGACCTCCACGAAGTACTCTCCCACCCGCCGGATCTTCTCCAGGTCACCCCCCATCTTCCCGTTGACCCAGGCGAACCAGTCAGCCAGCAGGAGTTTCACCTTGACCCCGGCTTCCAAAAGGTCTGAAACGAGAATCGGCCTCAGGACCCCAAAGGGAAGGTGGGCCAGCCCGCTCGGCTCGAACCCGTCGTAGGCGGACGGGTGGGCGTTGGTCTCAAGAAGCGTCCTCAGCTCGGGCTCGGTGATGATCTCCTCGCCGACTCGGTGAATCAGGTCAAGCCTCGTTTCGACGTCCAACGGTGCACTCCACTCTCCAGAACGGGGTTAAAACCCCGTTGGTAGCGCCCATGGCGAAAATACATTCGTGAATCGCAGGAACGAAGGGCTAGGCCGCAGGCCGGCGGGCGAGTGAAAGGGCGTAAGCCGCGACCCCGAATATCAGTATCCCCAGGGCCTGGTGCAGTGCGACGAGCACCGCGTATAGGTCTTGGGCCACCACGGCCCCCCCAAGAAGAACCTCGACGACGAGCAAGAGCGAACCAGCGGCCAGAATCCGGTCAACCGGTTTTTGCTTCTGCCGCCAGAAGGCGAAGGTCGTCACGAACAAAAGCAGTGTGGAAAGAGCGGCGAGCAGCCGGTGCGAATACTCGGCCACGGGCGCGAGCAGCGGAGGAGGAAGGAGGCCACCAAGGCACAGGGGCCAGTCAGCCGGAACCTGCGCCCCGCACGCCTCCCCGTCCATCGCAGCCGTAACGTAAGCGCCGACGACAAGAAGAAGAAACAGAGAGACGACTGTGACGGAAAGGAGCGCAACCGTGCCCCTCAAGGCGCCCAGCTTGCGCGGTGTGGTGTCTTAAGGAGTTCCTAGCCTTTCATTGTAAGGGACTCGAGCTTCTGCTTGAAGACTGCCGCGGGAACGGCACCGATGACTATGTCCTCGACCTTTCCCTTGAGGAAGAACATCACCGTCGGTATGCTCATGATGCCGAACTGCCCCGCCAGCTCCTGGTTGTCGTCCGTGTTGATCTTCACGAACTTCGCCTTCCCCTTGTACTCCCTCGAAAGCTGCTCCAGAACCGGAGCGATTATCCTGCAGGGTCCGCACCAGTCAGCGTAGAAGTCCACGACAACCGGCAAATCTGAACGGACGACTTCGGACTGGAACTTGTCTCCTTCGATGTGAAGGACCGTTTCGCTCATTCATTTCTCACCTGAAAGGCCGCCGCAGGACCCTGCTTATAATTCTGCCTGGGCCGGAGCGGGAGACGGAGCGGATTGGCTTGGATGAGGATTCCCAATGTCGGCGATGCGCGTCGTTTTCAACTCGTCGGTGTCAGGGTTGTAGGCAACCAACGTACCGTTGGCTATCGAATCCTGGACGACCTCAGCCAACCGCAGCCGCTCAAAGTACCGTGAGATGATATCGGCCTTGACTCTCGTCCTTGGGTGCCTGGTGATGATGGCGCAACAGTCCTTGTACTCCTCGATTGATGGGCGGTAGGTCCCGATCGTTTCGGCCAAGCGAATCACTTCCTCCTTGTCGTACGCCAAAAGCGGCCTGAGCACCGGCAGTGAAGACCCGAAGTCGAAGCTAGCTAGGTTCCACACGGTCTGCGACGCTGCCTGGGAAAGGCAGTCTCCCGTTGAGATAGCGGATGCACCGAACTGGGAAGCAAGTGCCTCCGCAGTGACACGCATGAACCTTCGGAAGAGGGACGGCTCGAGGTCGCCAGGTGCGTCGGACGTCGAGAGCTGGTAGTCGGCGAAGGGGATGAGGAGAAGTGTGCTCTTTCCGGAATAGGTGGAGAGAATCTTCACGAGCCGGAGGACCTTGCTTTCGAGCGCATAGGCGGAGGTGGGCGCGAGATAGAAGTGTAGGTAGATAGGGGTGCACCCCCTCTTCATGAGGAGCCAGGCAGCGACGGGGGAGTCGATTCCACCTGAGAAGAGGTGCATTACTCTTCCGGATGTGCCGACCGGGAGTCCCCCCGGTCCCCTCCTCCTGTCAGAGTAGACAAGGGCCTTTCCACGCATTATGTCCACATGGATAGACTCCTCAGGGTTGGACAGGTCCACCCTCCTCCCCGCCTGAGCGACTACTTCCGCGCCCAACCGCCTTTCCATCTCCATGGAGCCGAATGGAAATGACTTCTGGGTCCTACGGGCCGTGATTCTGAAGGTACGGCCTTGTCCCGACACGGCAGTTTCAAGCACCGCGTCGCGGATTTCTTCGTAGGCAAGCCCGACCAGCGTGGCCCTCGCGAACCAGGCCACGCCAAAGACCCTAGAGAGTCGTCGACAGACCTCTTCGGGGTCTGCATCGCTTGTCATGACGAAACGCCCTTCGTAAGAGCCGACAGTCACCTCACCCAGGCCCCGAACCGATCTGCGGATATTCCTCCTCAGGGCGCGGACGAAGTCGGGCCTGTTCTTCCCCTTGAGGGCGACCTCTGAATAGTGGATGACGTACGTTTCGGGCATCCCAAGGGCTTGCAGATGCACCGCGCACAAAAAGGTTGCCAAGAGGAGGAAGTGTAGTCTACACAAGCACAGAGGCGATGGCGGCCAGAAAGATGACCGCGAGGTACGGACTTGAGAACTTGAAGGCTAGCCACGCGTTCTCCTTCTTCGGCGCGACGAAGAGTTTGATGTTCGTGGCCAGCAGAAGCAAGTCGAGAGCGGCCGCTACGGAGAGGTAAAGATAGAGGCCAGGCGCGTAGAGATAGAGAGAGAGGAGAAGGCTCACCGGTATGAGAATGAGGGTGTTCGCGACTATGTACCTGGAAGCCCGCGCAGGCCCGACCACCGAAGGGAGCATCGGAATCCCCACCGCGGAGTAGTCTTCTCCGGTGATTACAGCCAGGCTCCAGAAATGGGTCGGGGTCCAGACGAAAACCAATGCCGCGAGGATCCAACCGGCGACTGCCACGGAAGAAGTCACTGCGTACCAACCGGCGAGGGCTGAACAGCTCCCCGCAAAGCCTCCTAGGACGATGTTCCAGGCGGTGCGGGGCTTGAGCCAGAGGGTGTAGACGGGAACGTATACGAACGCCCCCAGGGCTATGAAGAATGAAGCTGTGATGTTCAACGTAAGCAGGGCCAGAGCAACACCCGCGAGCACCAGCGCCACTCCCAAGACCAGAGCGTGGGAGGGCGGGACAATCCTCTGTGAAGGGAGGGGCCTGCTTTTCGTCCTCTTCATTTGGGCGTCTATCCCTATCTCGAGATAGCTGTTCAGGGCTAGCGCCCCTGCAGACGCGACCGCACCCCCTCCTAGGACTCCGATGAGGAGTTGGGGAGGAGGGATGCCTCTCTCTGCTACAACTGCTGAACCGAAAGCCACCATCAAGAGCAGTGGAATTATCTTCGGCTTGACAAGGGCGAAGTAGTCGCGAAAGCTCAACCGACGGCGCCTGCGGGATTGGGGCTGCCCTCCTCCCGCGTATATTGAGTTTGCCCCAGCAGGAGGACACGACTCCGATGAAGGAACACTTAAGAAATCTAGACGGGTCGCCCGCCCGTCCCGCGGTAGCTCAGCCTGGTAGTTCCACGAGGAGCCAAGAGCTTCCGGCTGTAGAGGTCGGCCATCGGCTGACCCGTCCAGCCTACTCAGGCAACAGTAACCGGAGTGTCGTCGGCTCGAAAGGCGTCGAAAGGCGCCAGGAAATCCGACCCGCGGGACAGTTCGAATCAGCCTTATTTGTCCATTCTGACCCACTTCCAGCCTTCTTTTCGGTAGTGCGTCGTGAACCACGCGTATCTCTCCTCAGGTGCCATTTCCATGACGGTAATCAGGTCTGCGAGCTTCCTAGTCTTGCCAGGGTTCCGAAATCCAACTTTGTTTTGGAAAACCCGCGCGTAAGAAACGCCTTGTAGTACGAGATGATAGACGGCATTGCGCCTAACCCAAGTCCTTCCTCTGATTGTCATTGCCTCGCCCGCCCTATGCGTCCGCTTCACACGACCATGCAACCCATAGCCACTTATCAATCCCGAGACAGTGAGCAGGTACTCAAGTCTCGTATTGGCGAGTCCGATTGAGATTCCGTTGACGCGCCTTGTAGACCGGTCAACCAGACCGCTGACATAGCCCTCCGCGTCATAGAACCCCTGCAAGAAGTCATTGCCATAGCCGTCAACCTCGATCATGAGCTCACATAGCGGTCTCTCGAGGTAGTCGCTCAGGGCCACCGAGTCGTAGTCGACCGCATAGAACGGCCCCTCTAACCTAATAGGTTTCGGTGCTCTTTTCAAAATCCCTGCGACGATGGTATTGACGTACTCCAACTGCAGTCGGTCTGCCAGCTTGAAACGGACCTTCTTCTCGCTTCCTGCACTTCTGCCGTCACCCAAATAGAATCCAACAAGATAAGCAAGGTTCGGGCTGGGAGACAGGTCGGGGTTGTAACTGCTAATTCGCTTGGGCCTTTCACCCCTTACCCACGATGATACTGTGTCCTCCCCGACACACAGCAAGTTGCCAATTTTCGTGTACGAATAGCCCAGCTCTCTCAGTCTAACGGCCTCAACGAGAAGCTTAAGCCTCTCTTCGACCGTTCCGTGGCCAATCCTCCGCCTCCTCAATGCGTTTGGAAGCGGTCTGCATACTTAGTCGCCAAGCTAATGCTAGGGTTTCGCGAAAGGAATATGGACGCTGCTACAAGAATCCTGCTTGTTGAAGCGCCGAATCCCGCTAGCGCTGCTCTGCGCCGCAGCCGCCTCGTTCGTGCTCCTCTATCTGCTGGGAACCTTCCAAGAGGGAAAGGGGTCCTCTGTCGGAATGGCAAATCTCGCGGGGCTCCTCCTCGTCCTCTGTGGCATCGTCGCCGCCGGACTCATCTTGCGCAGGGCCAGTCCGCCCACGTAGTCACTTTTCATACAGGTGGCAGGAGACGAAGTGCCTGGGTTCACGCTCTAGCAGCTTGGGCTCCTCCACCCTGCACCTGTCGAAGGCGTAGGGGCACCGTGGGTGGAATCTGCACCCCGATGGGGGGTTAAGAGCGCTGGGTATCTCGCCCGTCGGGACGTTCTTCTCTGTCCTGGCCCTTGGATTTGGAATGGGCACCGCTGCCATGAGGGCCTTGGTGTAAGGGTGAAGCGGGTTGGAGAAGATTTGTTCGTTGTCGCCAGTCTCGGCTATTTTGCCGAGGTACATCACTGATATTCTGTTGCACATGTACTTGGCGACCGCCAGATCGTGCGTTATCATGAGTACGGTCAGCTTCAGGTCCGACTGCATCCTCAGCAGCAGGTCCATGATCTGCGCGCGTACGGAAACGTCCACCATGGCCACGGGCTCGTCTGCGACCACGTACTCGGGTTGAGAGATGAGTGCCCTGGCAATCACCACCCGTTGTCTCTGGCCTCCGCTCAGCTCCTGTGGGTACCTGTCGTAGAATGTGGAAGCCGGAGAGAGCCCTACGATCTCCAGCAGTCTTTCCACCGCGAGCCTTCGTTCGCGCGACCCTTTCTTGGCTAGATACCTGAGAGGCTCGCCTATGGCGTCACCCACTTTCATCTTAGGGTTGAGTGATGATAGCGGGTCCTGGTAAATCATCTGGACTCTCCGTCGAAATTCCTTCATCTTCCCTCCGGCGAAGGGATCCGTTCCGCCCACGATGATCCTGCCGGCGGTCGGCTTCGAAAGCGCAGCCGTCAGCCGACCGATGGTAGTCTTACCGCTGCCAGACTCTCCAACGAGGCCATAGACGTCACCCCTCATTACGGAAAGGTCGATTTCGTCGACCGCCCTAACGTACTCAGTTTGTCTCGACACGAGTTGTGCTATGAAGCTCTTCTGCACGGGGAAGTACTTCTTCAGTTTCGAGGCCTCGACGAAAGCCATCTCAAGATCGCCTCGTCAGGAGGTGGCACGCTGCGGAAGCGTTCGCGCCCGTCGGGGCCAATTTGGGCTCTTCGACCCTGCATTTGTCGAAGACGTACGGACACCTCGGGTGGAACGGGCACCCACTGGGCGGGTTCGTCAGGTCCGGGGGATATCCCGGTATTACCTTCAGGACCTTGCGCCCCGCTTCCACAGTCGGGATAGACTGCAATAGAGCCTGAGTGTATGGATGCTTCGGGTTCTCAAAGATGTCGATGGTCGGCGCAATTTCCGCAATCTTGCCGGAGTACATTACGGCCACTCTGTCGGCCATCTGGGCAACGATTCCCATGTTGTGAGTGATGAGGATGACGGAGAGGCTGTACTTCTTCTTCAAATCGGCCAACAGTTGGAGTATCTGTGCTTCGACGATCACGTCAAGCGCCGTGGTCGGCTCGTCGGCAATGATCAAGGCAGGGTTAAGCGCGAGCGCGAGGCCTATCATGACCCTCTGCCTCATTCCTCCGCTGAATTGGTGGGGATAGTCTGCCATTCGCGCAGGAGGGATTCCTAGATCATGCATTATGGCTGCCGCGCGCTTTGCTGCTTCGCCACGTGAGACCGTGGGCTCGTGGGTCCGTATGTATTCGATGAAGTGGTCCCCGATCTTCTTCACCGGGTTTAGCGATGTCATTGGATCTTGGAAGATCATGGCAACTCTCCTGCCGCGAACTTCCCTGGCGTGCGCTTCATCGAACGAAGAAATCTCCTTGCCTTCGAATAGAATTCTGCCCGACCAACTTGCTGTCGAGCGCGGAAGAAGGCCCATGACAGCAAACCCAAGTGTCGATTTTCCTGAGCCCGATTCTCCGACGATTCCCAGGGTTTCGCCCGCCTGGAGTTCTAGCGATACGTCCTGCACCGCCTTTGCTACTCCTCTGGGCGAGACGTACTCTACGTTCAGGGATTCGATTTTCAGTAACGTACCGGACGCCAAGGTGCTTCTCAATTGCTTCACCTTAGCTTCGGGTTGGTCCTTTCCGCGTACCCTTCGCTGATGAGGGAGAAGCCCAACGTGGTAAGAAGTATCATCAACCCCGACACCGCGATTATCCACCACGCCCCCGACAGGACCGCGGTCCTCCCGTAGTATAGGTCCACACCCCAATCTGGCTTCAACAGGTCCCCAACGCCTATGAAATCTAGCCCCGCAGTAATCAGTATGGCATCGGCGAAGTTAATTGTGGCCACCACCACGACCGAGGGAATCACGTTGGGCCAGATGTACCTGCCGATTGTCGCAAAGCGCCCAGCACCGACCGACTTTGCTGCATCGACATACGGCAACTCTTTCACCGTCAGCGTCTGGCTCCTCACCACTCTGAAGTAGCTCGGTATGTAGACTACGGCTATAGCCAAAGCGTAGACGAAGACGCTCGTCCCGAAGACGAGCACGATAATGAGAGAGAATATCAGACTCGGGAAGGCGTAGATGCTGTCAAGCAACAACGTTACCACTCTGTCAACCATCCCGCCCCTGTAGGCCGAAAGCAGGCCAAGTGGGACTCCTATCGCCATGCAAATCAGAACGGCTAGGACGCCGACAACCAGTAGGAACCTCCCGCCCCAGACCACCCTTGCCAGCATGTCCCTGGCCCCGATGTCGGTGCCCAGTGGGTGCTCTCTGGATGGGGGGCAGTCAACGCAGCTGCCGGGGGTGGTGGGGCTTTGGGTCCCGAGGAATGGCGCGAGGGCGCTCATTCCGACCACGACCACGATTATTACCAGCCCGGCTATCATGAACCCTCGTCCTGACCCTCTCGCGAAGAATGGCGCGAACAGACTGCGCGCGAAGCCAGGGGTCTTTTTGTCGCTCATAGTCTCACGCGAGGGTCGAGGTAGGCGTAAGCCACGTCCACCAGAAGCGCGACGATAGCAATTAGGAAGGCGATGAAGACAACAGCCCCTTGGATGGCGGTGTAGTCTTCGAAAGCCACTCTGTCGACAAGGAAGCGGCCAAGGCCATCGATGTTGAATTCAGTCTCCGTAAGGACGGCCCCGCTGAGTAGCAGGGCGAACTGTAGTCCCATTATGGTCACCACAGGCAAGAGAGCGTTCCTGAGCGCGTACCCGTAGACGACTGTCCTTCCTTTGAGGCCCCTGGCACGGGCTGCGGTCACGTAGTCTGCGCGTAGGGTCTCGAGCATGTTGGTGCGTGTCATGCGTATGAAGACTCCTGAAATCACGAGGCCCAGCGCGGTAGCAGGAAGAATGAGGTGACTCGCCGCGTCCACGAACTCTGGTAGGTTCCCCGCCAGGAGGGCATCGATGGTGTAGAGGCCTGTCCTTATCTGCAGGCCGTCTATGTTCAGGCCTGCGGGCACCGGACATCCCGCACATAGCCTTCCACCCGTGGGAAGCCAGTGAAGGTAAACGCCGAAGATCAGCTGAAGAATTAGGCCCAGGAAGAATACGGGCCAGGCGTAAAGTAGTATTCCGACGACCTTTACCACTCCGTCGACCTTCGAGCCGCGCTTTTGTGCACCGAGTGACCCCAAGACTATTCCAACAACAACCGCCACTACGAACGCGTAAAGGGTCAGCTCTAGCGTCGCTGGGAAGCGGGAGGTAATCTGCGTCGACACTGGCGTGAAGTCGACCATCGAGAGGCCGAAGTTGCCGGAAAACAATCCCACAAAATAGCTGGTGAACTGGAGGTACAGAGGCTTGTCGATGCCGAGCGAGTGCTCACAGGTGGCAAGCAGTTCGGGGGTGACGTTGTGCTCGAATTTCAGAAGGCATGGGTTGCCTGGAATGACCCGGATGATCAGGAAGACGAGGCTCAACAGAATCAGAACCATGGGTATCGTCAGTAGAAGTCTGGTGACGACGTATTCCCGCAGTCCCAAGCGAAAATGGGGTGGCCGCCTGGGCCTTTAAGGTTGCCCAGGCGCCCTTTTCTACGTAGTCTCTTGAAGGAGGTAGTACCTGAAGATGACCGTGACGTCTAGAACGACGCCAGATACCTTCGGGCTTGTCACTGCAATGGAGGTCCCTTGGAAGAGTGGTACCAACGGCGCAGCCTGAGCGACAATGTCTTGAAGCTGTGCGTACTGAGTCGTTAGCGTCGCACGATCAGATGTGCCGGCGATCTGGGTCAGCAGGTTGGTTGTAGTAGAGTTGGTCCATCCGCTGTGAAGGAAGCCCACGCCATCAGCTGGGAAGAATGGGAAGCTGTAGTCATAGGGGTCGAGGAAGTCTGGGTACCAGCCGTAGATGTAGGCCTGAAGCTGATTGGTCGATGTAGCCGCCTTGTAGTTGGACCAAGGCATGCTCGCCACGTTGACGGTGATCATGCCTGTCTTCTCCAGTGCCGCCTTCAGCTGGGCCGAAATCAAGTCAGTCGACGTATAGTGTCCCGTCGGATAGGTCAGATTGATGATCAGGGGATGTGACGAGCTATACCCTGCCTGAGTCAACAGGCTCTGCGCTTTCGCGATGTTTGCCTCGCCATAATCAGTTAGGAAGGTATCCGTATGGAAGGACATCCCGTTGGGGATCATGCTGTACAGTTTCTGGGCCTGCCCGAGGAACACGGTCTGCGTAATCCCGGTCCTGTTGACGGCCGCGGCAATGGCTTGCCTGACCAGCTGGTTCTGGAATACCGGGTCGTGCTCGCTGAAGACCAGGTATTGTATGAATGTGCCAGGTCCTGTCCAGACCTTGACCGCACTGTTGCTGGCGAACGACTGTACGTCGGTCGGAGCCAGCTGCCTATAGGCTACGTCGATCTCGCCGTTTCTCAGTGCAAGGGCTAGAGAAGTCGAGTCTGTGTAGAACTTGATGATGATGTTTTGGGTCTTCGGCCATCCGCCAGACGCGTTCCAGTAGTTGGGGTTCGCAGCGAGGTCGATTTCGACATCCTTGCCAGCACTCCGCTGCCAGTTGGCCAGCGTGTAGGGTCCGAGTTGATTCGGATTCTCCGTGGCCACGTTCCCAGTGTAGTTGATCACCCCGGTATTGCTACCTGGATAGGGGTGAGCTGGCATCGGTGCCATCTTGGGCTCGACCGGATACATGGTCGCGAAGGCCATCATCCCAAGGAAAGCCGCGAATGGCTGGTTGAGTTTGATTTGGACCTTGTAGTTGTTTAGTATCGTGGTGCTGTTGATCACTCCGCAACACTGAGCGCCTGTTCCACCGATTCCTGCACCCACGAACGGTCCCTCAGCTTCTTGGATTGCGAACTGCCTGTCGATTGAATACTTTACCGCGGTAGCGTTGAAAGGCGTGCCGTCTGCAAACTTCACGCCCTGTCTGAGGGTAAAGTTCCAGACGTCACCGGCTGCATTGACGCTCCAAGAGGTTGCAAGACCACCTACGTAGGTCGATGTGCCAGGGATGTAGTCGACGAGTCCGTCGCCGAGGTTGTCAATCATATTGATGCCGAAGTAGTCGTATGCATCTGCAGGATCGAGTGTCGTCTGCACCGAATCCGTTGTCCCGATGACAATCGTGTTCCTGTAGCCAACGCTCGTCGTCGGCGGCGTCTGGGCCGATGTGGAAACAGACGGCTGCGTCGTAGGGGGTGAAGTGCTAGATTGTGAGCTAGGCGCCGTGACGGCGCTTGGCATCGTGTAGTAGTAGACTGCAGCACCAGCAACAATGATGACTATCAGCACAATTACGACTAGGGTTGTAGAGACTGCTCTCGAGATTGCGTTACGGTAGAATTTCATTTTCCTCTCTCGTGGGGGATTGATTAGCGTTTCTAAATATAAAAGGTTACAGCATGGCTCCGTTTTGCCGAGAAATCCTTAAAGTGAGCTTCGGCGGAGGAAATCGGAGTTCATTGGACTCGGAATTTCTAGGACTCTCTTTGCTATTCGTGGTGATCGGGGCTGCGGGAATCGTCCTCTTTTACGGGCCGATGAACTCCGCGGGGGACTCGTGCTACTGCCTTATCCCCAGCCCTGAGCCAGGAGCCGCTCAAGGGACCTCCAGCATAATCCTCGCCCTGGGAATCCTGTTCTTCCCCATGGGACTGATGAAGGGCGGTCTGCCTTCCCTCAGGAGGGGGCCAGGGCCGGTGACCCCCGCTCCAGTGACTGGCATGAAGGCGACACCCTCTATCCCGATGTCCAGCGGCAGGCTCTTTGCGGTGGGAATCATCCTCGTGGTCTTCGGTGCCGACGCCCTCCTCATCCCAGGTTACCTCGTCTTGAAGAGCATCCCAGTAACTGGCGCCGGGGTCCTGTTGACGGCGCTGGGGGCTCTCGCAGTCTACTCGGGATCAAGGAAGCCAAAGCCGACGTAGGATGGCGTTTTCGCGTGCGGGCTGTTTTGGCGAGAAACCGTTTTAACGAGATACGGATGGGGTCAGCAGCCAGTTGAGCACCAGAGCGAAGAGGGCGAAGCCCTCGGCAAAGAGGGAAGCATCGAAGGAAGCACCCGTAGCAAAGCCAAGGCCGGTGAAGCCGTCAGGCCGTGTTCCTGCGGCCATCGTAAACGCCAGGCGTCGGTTCTCCATGATCGAGAGACGGGGAAAGGGATTCTCCAGGGGAGAGCTCTCCGAAGGTGGGCTGCCCATGAATCTCGCATTGAAATGGCATGTGCCGGTAGATCCAAGGAGGAAGAGCAAGATTGAGGCCAATGTCTCGGCCGTAAGGAAGTGGTACTCCCAGCCGAAGAAGGCCGAGGGGATATCTGCGCCCAAGCAACCCCAGGCTTCTCTTCGGAAGCGGGCCTCCAAGAAGAAGGAGACCTAGGCGGCCCTATTCCCGTTCTCTGGCAAGCATGTAGAGGTACTGCTGCGCATACCCCGCGTAGGTGCCGAAATAGGCTCTTGACGCCCGAGAAAGTTCCGAATACTCGCGCTGCGTCAGTTTCCCACTCTGTTCGCGGACGAGTTTCTTCAGAACACGTGGTTCAATCAGCTTTGGATAGGAGGCCGCAAGTTCCCTCGCTATCCAGACGTCGATGGGAAAGGCCTCATCCTTGCCGCAGGAGTAGAGCAGCACGCAGTCGGCAACCTTCGGCCCGACCCCCAGCAACAGCTTCCCGCCCGAGAGCACCCTCAAGAGCGCCGCGTGAGCCCGTTCGTAATCCATAAGCTCGACTTCTCCTCCGTTTACAGCGCCGCTTAGGACAGACTCTGCTACCCTCTTGAGGAAGGGAGCCCGATATCCGAGCCCGCACTCCCTCAGCTCGGCCACCTGCGACTCTGCGAGTCTCTCGGGCCCGGGGAACGTGAAGTATGTCAACCCCTCGAACTCTACAGGGTTCCCGAACCTAGAACAGACCGAAGAGACCATCTTCTTGATGCGCGGGATGTTGGAATTGGTTGCTAGGAGGAACGAGGCGAGGCACTCCCAGAACTCCTGCCTGATCAGTCGGAGGCCGTAGAATCTCTGGACAGCAGAAGTCATGATTGTGTCCTTCATGATCGACGCCATTATTGGCTCTAGCTGCTCGTCCAGTCGGAAATAGGACATCACGAAAGCCCCATCCAATGCGTCGGAGCTTGAGATGCATCGGATCGAGTCCCCCTCCTGCTTCGCCTTGAGTACCCCTCTTGGGAGGACACCGTACCACCATTCCCCCTTGTTCTCCCAGCGGAAGGCCTGGCCGCTCTCGAGAGTGTAATCCAGGCTGAAGGGCGACTCGAGCCCAAGAACGAATTCCATTTGTCAAGTCTGACATTTGGATGCCCACTAATGGGGGTTGTGGCGAAGCCGGCAGCCTTGCCAT
>Ga0187780_10000919_pt1 | contig 21909 bp, 15 predicted proteins | sample 1015_Q2_SP10_20__FD_132429 | JGI IMG/M metagenome (GOLD analysis project Ga0187780, IMG submission 132429) | Tropical peat soil microbial communities from peatlands in Department of Meta, Colombia - 1015_Q2_SP10_20_MG | ecosystem: Environmental > Terrestrial > Soil > Wetlands > Peat | place... | reverse complement strand
CGGCCTTTACCGTTTCCAGCTCGACATTGCTCCGAAGTCCACGGCCACCCTGCCTGTCGAGGAAGTCCGTTCTCTCCAATCCAATTTCCAGCTCGCCGATCTCGAGGATGCGCAGATCGCACTGTTCATCAAGAACGGGACCATCACACCGGATATGGCTCAGGCGCTGCAGAAGATCGCCGCTCAGAAGGCCATTGTCAGCAAACTCGAACAGGAGATGGAAAACCGCCAGAAGGACATCGACCGGATCGTGGCCGATCAAGCCCGCCTGCGCGAAAACTTGAAAGCCCTCAAGGGCAGTTCCGAGGAAAAGGCGCTCACCCAGCGTTACACCAGCCAGCTCGACCAGCAGGAAACTCAGCTCGAGTCTCTGCGCAAGACCATTCGGAGCACGGAAGCCCAGCGCGACAAGGCCGACGATGAGCTCGAGAACATGATCGACAATCTCCAGCTCGAAGCCACTTTCTAGACTCGGCGAGACAATGGCTCCTGAGCACTCACGCTGCCCAGGAGCCGTCTCGCAAATCCTGCCGAAGATAATCGTTTTGCAGTATTGCCGCCCTTCTCGTTCTCCGCTTTAATCACCCAATTCTTTTGGGTGTGATAAGGCACGGCTGCGCTCCCGGTTCGCTTCCCAGATCTCTCCGACTCCAGCGTAGTCAGGCCAAACTGCTTCGATTGTTCTCGGGAAGGGGTGAGACCGTGGGTAGACTCTTTGCACTTTTTTTCTGTCTAACGATTCCGTCTTTTGCGCAAAGTAACTATGCGTCCGTCTCCGGATCTGTGACCGATCCGCAACACTTGCCTGTCACCGCCGCGACGGTTTCCTTTCGCTCTTCGGCAACCAGCGAACTGCGTCAAGTGACAACCAATGAGCACGGACGTTTTGACGCCGCTGCGCTTCTGCCGGGAACGTATGAGCTGAAGACGGAGGCTCCCGGTTTCGCTCCCGCGACGGAGACCCTGCAGCTCGAAGTGGGCGAACACCTTACTCTCGACATTCCGCTCAAGGTCGGTTCGGTCCAGCAGAGCACGGAAGTGCAAAGCGCCGCGGAAGTCCTGCACACGGCAAACGCGAGCGTGGGCGAAGTGGTTGAGCCCAAGTCTGTGCGCGAATTGCCTCTCAACGGCCGCATGCTCATTGATCTTGTTCTCACAGTTCCCGGCGCCCATGTCGGATTTGGCGCGCAGACGGGCCAGACTAGCCCGCTCTATTGGCGCCCCGGCCAGCGTTCCGCCGTAGTCATTGGCGGCGGACGCTCCAACTCCAACTTCTTCTTGCTTGATGGGGCGACGAACACAGACCCGACGTTTAACACGCAAAACTTGAGCCCTTCTCCTGACGCCGTGCAGGAATTCCAGGTGGAAACGAGCAGCTACACCGCCGACATGGGCGGAGCCGGCGGCGGACAAATCAACATCGTCACGCACTCCGGCTCCAGCGAATATCACGGCACGGTTTACGAATTTCTGCGCAATGGCGCCCTCGACGCCAGCAGTTTTGGTTCGATGGGCAACAACCATCTGGTCCAGAACAATTTCGGCGCTTCCCTCGGCGGCCCTCTCGTCGGCAAGAAGACGTTCTTCTTCGCCAACTATGAGGGCTTGCGGCTCTCCCAGGCCGACGCACAGATCCTGACAGTTCCGACGCGCGACGAGATCATGGGCGACTTCAGCATGAGTGGTGTCAATATCTACGACCCAACCACGGCCCAGCCGAATCCCAGCTACAATCCCAGCCTTCCCGTCGGGCCCTCCAACTATCCCTACACGCGCGCTCAATTCCCGGGGAACCAGATTCCCTCGAATCGCATCAATCAGAAGCTTCAGAGCTTCCTGCTCCAAGTCCTGCCTCAACCCAACATGTCCATGGGGATGTCCGGCGGACAGGACTCCAACAACTACCTCGACATTCGCAACGAAACCCACTTCAACGATCAAGGCACCTTTCGCGTGGACCACATTCTCTCGAACGGCGACCTGCTCTACGGCCGCTACTCCTTAGGGTCCGAGAACGGCTTTTCTCCCAGCAACGGCTCTACTCCCACGACGGAAAATCTGCCCGGGTTCGGTGCTAATTTCGACAATCTCTCGCAGCAAGCCGTGATTTCCTGGATTCATTCGCTCTCGAGCGGCAAGGTCAACTCGTTCTCGGTGGCGGTCTCGCGCCTCTCCATGGATCACACATCGCAAAACGACAGCGTCAACGACTATGTTTCGCAACTCGGCATTCAGGGGATTGGCTTCGGCGGCCCAGGCGCCTGGGGCGCTCCCTGGTTAGCAGTGCAGGGCTACACCGGCATTGGCGACACGTTCGCCGCTACGCCCATGCACGCCTGGGACACCATGCTGGAAGTTCGCGATTCGTTGGCCTGGCAACTAGGACGCCACGGCATCAAGTTCGGCGGCGATTTTCACCACTATTGGTGGCCCATGTGGGGATTCTTCCAAAACCGTGGCTACTACCAATTCACGAACGGTTACACCACGGATAAGGGCTTCAATGACGGCACGGGCTCGGCGCTGGCCAGCCTTCTCCTCAGCTTACCCACCGTCAAGCAGCGGCAGGCCGGTATTCCTCAAATGAATTTGAAGAACTGGGGTGCGGATGGGTTCGTCGAGGACACCTGGCAGCTGAATTCCATCACTACTCTCAACTTCGGCCTTCGTTACGAATACTCTGATCCTCTCTACGATTCCAATTACACAAATACCAACCTGATTTTCAATAGTGGCGTCCCATCCGTGTTCATTGGCGGCCAAAATGGCTACCCCGAAGGCCTGATGTATTCCAACAAACACAACTTCGCGCCGCGCCTCGGCTTCGCGCGCCAGTTCCAGCGCTTCGGTCTGGTTCTCCACGGCGCGTACGGAATTTTCTTTACTCCCGTTGACGGCAACACCTGGTGCAATCAGCGCCACAACGTGCCTTACGTCTTCCCGGAGACGCAGCAAGCCGACAACTTCACTCCACCCGCTTCGCTCTTTTCCAACGGCTTCAATTTCGGCACTCCTGTTCTCGGCACCGGCACTTTGCCAGCTACGACCGTCAGCTTCACCGCATTTGATCCCCATGCCGCCGCGCAGTACGTCCAGCAGTGGAACACCTACCTCGAAAAGAGTCTTGGCCAGAACACCTCCGTGCAAATTGGCTACGTCGGGGCTCGCGGTTTCCATCTTCAGCGCGCTCACCTCATCAACAATCCCCCTCCCGGACCCGGCCCCCTTGGGCCGCGCCGTCCCTTCAAGACTCTTACTTTTGTTCCGGGCACAGCGATCAGCACTTCGGACAGCACCGCAAACTTTGTCGACCAGAGTTTGACTTTCCCCGTGAGCACCATTAATCTCTTGGAAAATTCCGCACAGAGCTGGTACGACGCAGGCTACATCAACGTCCGCCGCCGTTACTCTCACGGCCTCAGCCTGCTTGCGAATTACACTTTCTCGAAGAACCTCACCAACGCTCCGGATTTTCGTTCTCCCATGGATGAATCCGCCATCCCGCAGAACAATCAGGACCTCGCTGCGGAGAAGGGCCCCGGTTGCGACGTCCGGCATCGTTTCGCTCTGAGCACCGTCTACGACATTCCCGGCATCACTAATGCGGCCTGGGCTCGCATGCTCACCTCGAACTGGCACTTCAACGCCGTGTATCAGGCTGAGTCAGGAATGCCCTTTACCGTGTCCGTCTTCGGCGATACCGCGAATGCGGGGACTGTCCTCGGAGAGAATCCCATCCGCGCGAACTATACCGGCGCGCCGGTCTTCGGCCCGGGCACACGCACGGCCGCCGAGTGGTTCAACCCTGCCGCGTTCGCTACCCCCGCGGCTTACACGTTTGGCAACGCGGGCCGCAACTCGGTTTATGGCCCTCCATTGCAAACCCTGGACCTAGCGCTGGTGCGTTCCTTCCATCTGACCGAGAGGCTCAATTTCCAGTTGCGCGGGGAGGCCTTCAACGCGTTGAACAAGGTCAACCTGGGCACCCCCAATCGGTACGTCAACACGCCGCAATTCGGCACCATAACTATGCCCATGACCCCCGGCCGCGAAATCCAAATCGGGGCGCGTTTCTCGTTCTGACGCTTGGCCTGATAGTCCATGGAGAAGAGATCAATCCAACGTCATTCCGAGCAGAGCGAGGAATCTCTTTTCCAAAAGAACCGGATAAAGAGGGATTCATCGCGCAAAACGCGCGCGATGGGGCAGAGGTCCTCGCTTCGAAGACTCCGCTCGGAATGAGGCGGCTATTTGGCCTAACCCACTTTGCAGCCCTTGCGCTTAGGGTCAAGCCGCTAGTTTCGGGTGGGTCCCAGCCTTGCGATTTTCTTTTATGGCCCACATGACTTTTGCCCCTGCCAATCGTCTATATTGGCGGGAGGCACCATCATGAGATCCCGCAAGCTCTTTCCCGTCCTCGGCATCGTCATCTGGACCGCCGTGGCCCTGACCGCCGCGACACATGCCCGTCCGCATCACCACGGACTGACTGCCTTTCCTGTCCAAGAAGCGCCTGCCGCAGCCTGTGCTGACCTGCACATGAGCTTCGACCACCAGGAAGCCGTGGTCCAGTCCGAGGAGCGCACCATTACCAAGGCCGAGGCCTCCACGCTCCATGTCCACGCCGAGCCGAACGGCGGCATTCAGGTCGAGGGCTGGGATAAGGACACTTATTCCGTTACCCTTTGCAAAGCCGCTGAGGCCGGTTCTGACGCCGATTCTATCCTCTCCGGCATCCACCTGAAGTTTCAAAATGGCGAGCTGGGCGTGTCTGGTCCGTCCTCGCGCCGCCGCTGGTCCGCCCATCTCCTCATCCGAGCTCCCAAGGCGGCTTCCCTTGACGTTGAGGTCCACAATGGGCCCGTGAGCCTGCGTCGCGTCGACGGCAGCTTGCGCGTACGTGCAGAGAACGGCCCCGTTTCTGTCTCCGACTGCACTGGCGAACTGGACCTCTCCTCTCACAATGGGCCGGTCACTCTGGAAGGCAACAGTGGCAAACAAAGCATCCACACGGAGAACGGCCCCGTGACCGTTACTCTTCGTGGCGATTCCTGGAGCGGTCCCGGCCTTGAGGCGCGCGCGACCAACGGCCCCGTAAGCCTTCGAATTCCTACCGGCTACAAATCCGGCGTGGTCCTTGAATCGGACGGCCACGGCCCGTTCCAATGCCATGCCAGCGTCTGCGCCGAGGGACGCAAGACCTGGGACGAGGATCGCAAGCGCATCGAATTTGGGTCCGGCCCGACTCTGGTCCGTGTCTCGACCGTGAATGGGCCAGTTACCGTGAACTGAGGGGCGTCCACCGCCTCCCTCCGTGAGCGGACCACTCCGTCTCCCCTGCGCGTCACAATCCGCTTGAAGCCTCGCTTCACTTTGGAACACAATGCCATGGAATCGAGGTAGGCCGGACTTCGTCCGTATTGCCTCGATCTCGCGCAGGGGGGATTGCTCGCTTTTGCTCCGTGCTTTGTCGATGGGATTATGTGGCTGATCGTTTCTATTCTTGTTGGAAGCTTATTCGCGGCACTGGTTCTTGCCTACATTCTCAAGTCCGGCATAAGCGACCGCGACGTGTGGGAGGAACTCGTTGATCCAAATGCTCCGGCTTCCGTTTCCGGTTCGATTCTCCCGCGCCAACCGGCCAAGAACTCGACCCGTGGGTCAGGCCAAATCCAGTATTCGCGTGTGCAAACTATGACTACAACTTCCTCTGTTCCGCCACCGCGTTCTCCTCGCGATCCCGATCTACGCCGCAGCTCTCGCATTGAACAACGCGTTCCTCTCGTCATTCTTGGCACCAATCGCCGTGGCGAGGCCTTCCGCGAATCCACTGCTGCTCTCTCCCTGAACCTTCACGGCTGCCGATATCCTTCGCGCCACGAGTACGCCCCCGAAGGCTGGGTTACGCTTCAAGTCACCGGAACCGACGGCGCGGGTGCGCCGGCCATCCGCGCACGCGTTCGTTCCGTCGTTGCCCCGCAATCGCCCTACGGCCTCTCCCAGGTTGGCGTTGAGTTTGAGACTCCCGGAAACGTGTGGCGGATTCCCACGCCGCCGGAAGACTGGCAGCGCATTCTCAGTGCAGGCAGCGCCGCTGCGCTTCCCGCAATGGTCATGCCCTCTGCTGAGCCGGCGGCCCCGCGTCTCCCGGCGGCACTTGAAAGCCAGCCCACGGTTGTTGACCGCCTGGCCGCAGTGACGATGTTCCCCGGTCCTGCAGCGCCCCCTCCTCCTACAGAGCCCACCTCGCCTGCGGAGCCCGCTCCGGCCAAACCCGAACGCGTCGTCCTCACGGCGGAGAAGCTGCTGCGTGCTCTGGAAAGCAAGCTGCAGCAAGCCGTGGACAACGCCGTGCAATCCGCCATTGCCGCTCAAATCGGGGATGCCACCAAATCCGCGCTATTCCAGATCGACGAAGCCTGGAAGGCCAACCTCCGCCACACGGAAGAGTTTTCTGCTGCCCGGCTTGCAGAAGTCCAGCACCGCTGGGAAAGGGAGCTGGTCGTCTATCGCAGCCGTGCGGAAGACATCGCCCGCCGCATGGAAGTCCTCGGAGTCAATACGCAGCAATACCTTGTGGACTCTCAGGAGTTCCTCGATCGCGTGAAAAATGAGATCGAGCCGGGCCTTCAGGCGCGCCTCGACCAGTCGCTCGAGCGCGCCAACGCCGACTTTGAAGCCAAATCATCCAAGCTCTCCGCCGAGCATATCGCTCGATTCACGGAGGCCTCTGCATCCACCGAGCGCGACGCCCGAGCCCGCCTCGACGATACACTCGCCGAGATGCGCTCCGTTCTCGACCAAGGCCACGCCTCTCATCCCGACGAGCGCATCGAGTCCCTGGTGAACTCCTCCCGCGAGTATGCGCTCAACCACATGGAAGAGCGGCTCGGCGAGACGTGGCGCCAGTTCGATCAACAGCAGGATCAGGCTCGGCAACGCGCCGATCAGATCGCACAACAACTCGAGAAGCTCTCCGCGGAATTGCAGCAAGCACAGACACAACACGAACAGGCCATCGCCGAGATTCGCACGCTCCTTGCTGCGACGAATGGCGCCGTCTCGCCCGAGCATCTCGATTCGCAGCTCAATTCCGCGCGAGAGCAATTTCATAATCTGCTCGAATGGCGCCTGGGCGAAGTTTCCGCGCAATTCCAGAGACTTCACGACGCTTCGCTCCAGCACTCCGACGAAATTGCCCGCCGGATGGATTCCTTTGCTGCCGAAACACATGCTCGTCTGGAAGACAGCAGAACGTTCGCCGAGAGTGTCCAGCAGCAGCTTCCCCAACTCGATCGCGCGGCCATCCAGCAATCCGTCGAGCACGCCGCGCACGAATTCGAGACCGCTGCCGCGCGCATTTCCGACCGCCAGCTTATTCGTTTGATGGAGCAGAAACAGGTTCTGGCCCGCGAAATCTCGCTGGAACTCGAAGCTCGCGCCAGTGAGTCGCGCGCCGCGGTCCAGAAAGCGGCGAACACCACGCTCGAAGATTTTCGTCAACGGGTCGAAGGGCAGATAGATCTCATCATCGCGGAAGCCACGGAGCGCGTCGTCTCGACAATTTCTTCACTCGAGGCGGAGAACCGGACGGTGTGCGAGGCGCGCCATCGCGCCATGGAAACCGACGTCGCCCGCGCCGCCGAACAGTCCACCGCCGAGTTCCGCGCCAACATCAAGGCTTTTCTTTACACTTGCCTGGTGGCCGCCGTGAGCGCGGTGGATGAACACGCGCAAAACACGATGGCCAGCCTTGCCAGGGACCCCAACACGCTTCCGCTTCCTCTCGAAGCCACACCTGCGCAGCTCGATAATCGCGCTTCCGCCGCCGCGGCCGGCTCTGGCGGCTCTTCAGAAGAGCCGCACACGTAACATACACCGCGGGCGTTCCGCGCCAAGCCAAACAAAAAACCGGGGCGAAATTCCCCGGTTCTTCGTTGTTTCTTTACTTCATTACTTCCTTACTTCTTTACATCGTTCTTGCTACTCGTATCTCAGCGCTTCCACGGGATCGAGTTTCGCCGCCTTCATCGCGGGCCACACGCCAAAGATCAGCCCGATGCTCACGCTTACCGCAATCCCGGTCACGGCCGCCCACACCGGCACGCTCCCTGGCCACTCCAGCGTCAGACGCACGAGCAACACCAATCCATTCACCAGAATCAGCGCGATAATTCCGCCCATACCCGTCAAGGTCATCGCTTCCAACAAAAACTGCCAAGTAATGTCGCTGCGCTTTGCCCCAATCGCTTTCCGCACGCCGATTTCCCGCGTGCGTTCGGTCACGCTAACCAGCATGATGTTCATCACGCCCACGCCGCCAATCAGCAGCCCGATCGAGCTTAAGACCACGGTCGCCAGTGCCACCATGCCTACGATCTTGTGAAACTCCTCCACCTGCTGCGCTGCGGTGACAATGCTGAAACTGTCTTTGGCGTCGTACGCGACGTTCCGCCTGCGCCGGAGCACTTCTCTCGCCTGGTCCACCGCTTGATCCAGCATTCCCGGCCTGGCCTTTAGCCGGAACGAGTGTTCGTATGCTTGCGGGTAAACCTTCGTGAACGTGCTGTACGGAATGAGCACGCGGCGATCTTCATCGCCCATGCCCATGCCGCCCTTCGGTTTTTCTACTACGCCCACCACCGTGAAGTTCTCGCCGTCAATGATGACGTCTTTCCCCACGGCATTGCCATTCGGGAACAGGACCGGCGCGACATTCTCGCCCAGCATCACCACCTTTTCGCGGTGGATTTCATCGCCATCGCCCAGGAAACGCCCTTGCAATACCGCCGCGTTGGCGTACACCACCGTGAAGTTCGGCTGCACGCCCCGGAAGTCGATCCCGGACACCGTCCCATTCTTCGTCCGGACGGAATGTGGTTTTTCCCAGAAGATGATGAATGTGGTGACATCTTCAATCGCCGGGCAACTGTCCTTCATGGCTTGCCCGTCCGCCAGTGTCAGAGGTTTTCTCTGCCGCTCCTCCAGAGGGCGGCCGTTTCCATGCGGCCCTTGATCCCAGCGTGAGATGAATGCCGTATCCGCTCCGTACTGCTTGATGTTTTCCTGGATGGTCTGGTCGAACCCCGTAATCAGCGCCGCCACAAGCATGATCACGCTCACGCCCAGCACCACGCCGAACACGGTAAGCGCGCTGCGCATCTTGTGCGCAAGCAGCGTGTCCATTGCCTGCTTCAGATTTTCTCGGCTTGCTTGCGCCATCCCAGGTCCCTATCCCTCTGCCCTCAACGCTTCAATCGGGTCGAGTTTCGCCGCCCGCGTTGCCGGGTAGATCCCGAAGAACAAGCCCACGCTCAATGAAAGCGCCAGTGAAATAATCACCGCGCTAATCGGCGTTTGCATCGGTATGGGTGTCAACGCCTTCGCCAGTGACACTACTCCATAGGCCAACACAAGTCCCATCAGCCCGCCCACGAGTGAAAGCACTGCCGACTCCGTAAGGAATTGCAGGACAATGTGCTTCTTTCGCGCGCCTAGCGAACGCCGCAGGCCAATCTCTCTCGTTCTCTCCGTCACGCTCGCCAGCATGATGTTCATGATCACAATGCCGCCAACCACGAGAAACACGCTCGTCAGCGCCGTGGCCATGAAGAAGAGATTGCCCGTGATTTGTTCCCACAAGCTCATGATTGATGCGGAACCAAAGATCGCGAAATTGTCTTCCGCTTTCGGCCCCAGGTGGCGCATCGCCCGCATGTACATGCGCGCTTCGTCCTGGCTTGTCTCCATGATTTCGGCATTGCGCGCTTGTACGAAGAGCGTCAACCCTTCCATCTGCGTCTTCCATCCTCTTACGTATGTCGAAAGAGGCATTAGGATGAAATTGTCCTGGGATTGCCCGAAGACGCTTCCGATTTCCTGCGCCACTCCGATGACCTCGTACGCGTGCGTGCCTGCCCGGATGGTTTTGCCGATAGGGTCGACCGTCGGGAAGAATTTCTTTTTCACGTCGGAGCCGATAAAAATCACTTCGGAGTTGTGCAGTTCATCGGCCTCCGTCAAAAACCGCCCTTGAGCGAGATTGAGATTCTCGATTTCCGCATAGTTAGGGGTCACACCAACCACGCTGCAGTTTTCCAGAAGGATGTTCTCGTAGCGAACGTCAGAATTCTGGTCTTCTTCTCCCGCGATTCGCTGGGCCGTCTTCATGCTTTCTTTCAGCCGCGTAAACTCCTCCATGGTGATGTACGGCCGCTTCTGCGCCTTGATCCAGGCGTCTTCACTCGTGATGATGCCGAAGCGGTGAATGAGATAGGTATTCGCGCCCAGGTTCGCGATGCGGTCGGCAACGTAGAAGTTCAGCCCCGCAATCACGCTCATCACGGAGACCAGCGTGGTCACCGCCAGGATGACCCCCAGCAGCGTCAGAAAGCTTCTAAGTTTGTGCGTGCGCAGCGCGTCCAGCGCCAGTTTTAGCGTCTCGACAAACGTCAACCATCCACGCCGGTACCGTTCCCTCCGGGAGACGGTCTCGCTGGCGGCACGGACCACTGGCGCAGCCGCACCAAACCCATCAAAAGGAACTACACCCATTCAGTTCTCCACCTCTAGGAAGACGAAAATCGCGCGGCCTTTGTTTCAATCCTTGCGACACCTTCCCCGCTTCCATTAGACGTGTGTCAGGTCCGCTTTGCTGCTGTAAGCGCCTGATTTTTCGTCACTTCTTAACTTAAGCGGCACCGCTGAGGCTGTCTGTGATTTGCCGGGAGGCTTTTCCGTGACGAACTCGGAAGGGTAATGCGGCGGTCTTGTTTTGCGCCGGCCAGCTTTTTCACTAACCTATTTATTTATAGTGACTTAGGTTCGACTGCCCGTCTGTTTTGGCTTGCTCCGTTCAAGTATCGCGGCTTCAGGCCATTTTGCCGCTCTCCAGGCTGTCACACCCCGGCTCTGCCGGCCCTTCTCGCTGCCTTCTCAGGCTCTTCACCCTAGCCCTGACGCTTTTGCTTGAGTTCGTCCTCAATCGTTACGCGGCACGCGCCCAATCCCGCGAGATCAACACTCTCGTCCAAGTGTGAAGATCAAGCTAGAAACAATCTGGCCTGACCGGAATTCGCTCTTTCCTTACTTCCTTACCTCTTTACTTCTTCACTTCACTCTTCACTCGTATCTCAGCGCTTCCACGGGGTCCAGTTTCGCCGCTTTCATCGCGGGCCAGACGCCAAAAATCAAGCCAACGCTCACGCTCACGGCGATCCCGGTCGCCGCGGCCCACAAGGGTACCTCCCCGCGCCAGGAAAGCGTCATCCGGATCAACAGGACGAGCGCGTTCACCAAGATCAGCGCTATCACGCCGCCCGCTCCCGTCAGTGTCATCGCCTCCAGCAGGAACTGCCATGTGATATCGCTGCTCCTAGCCCCGATGGCCTTTCGCACGCCGATTTCCCGTGTCCGCTCGGTCACGCTCACCAGCATGATGTTCATCACACCGATGCCGCCCACGAGCAATCCGATCGAGCTCAACACCACCGTCGCCAGCGCCACGGTGTCCACCATGTCGTGGAATTCCGCCACCTGCTGATCCGCCGTACTGATCGAAAAGTTGTCCTTGCCGCCGAAGGGCACGTTCCGCCGCCGCTCCATCACCTCGCGAATCTGATCCACTGCATGCGAGAGCATTCCGGGGTACGCCTGTGCGCGGATGTTGACCTCATCTGCCGCGGGATAAATCTTCATCAGCGTGCTATATGGAATGAGCACGCGCCGGTCTTCCTCATCCGCACCGAACCCGCCCTTGGCCTTTTCCAGAACTCCAATCACTTGGAATGCTGAGCCATCGATGTAAGCATCTTTCCCCAGCGGGTAGCCTTCCGGAAATAACACCGGTGCGACATTCTCCCCCAGCAGCACGACCTTCTCCTTGTGCAAGTCGTCGCCCTCGCCGATGAATCGTCCTTGACTCAGCGTGGCATTTGCATAGACCACCCCAAAATCCGGCTGCACGCCGCGAAAATCGATTGCCGTCACTTCGCCGGCCTTTGTGCGGACCGCGTGTGACGTGTCCCAACGAGGCCCGACCCAGGCCGTCACGTGCTTCACCGCCGGGCAACCGTCTCGAATGGCCTGTGCGTCGTCCGGCGTTAAAGGCTTGCGTTGGCGTTCTTCCAGCGGAGGCGGCCCGTTTCGCCCGCTGTCCCATTTGCTGACAAACGCCGTATCTGCGCCGACTTGCTTAATTTCCTCCTCAATCTTGGCGTTGAAACCGGTGATCAGCGCGGCGACCAGCATGATGACGCTCACTCCTAGAACCACGCCAAAAACCGTCAGCGCGCTGCGCAGCTTATGCGTGCGCAACGTGTCCATCGCCTGCCTCAGGTTTTCGCCGTATGCCTGCGCCATTGCTTGCTCCTACGTTTCCGAACGCAACGCTTCGATCGGGTCCAGCTTGGCGGCCCGCATCGCCGGGAAGATGCCAAAGAACAATCCCACTGAGGATGAAAGCACCAGCGACAGAAATACCGCGCTCAAGGGCAACTCCATCGGAAACGCAAACGCTTGCTTGACGAAAATCACGATCGCAGTGGCGAAGAGAATCCCGATCAACCCGCCCACCGCCGCCAGCAGGCCGGACTCCGCCAGAAATTGCAGGAGGATGTGCTTCTTGCGCGCGCCCAGCGAGCGCCGCAAGCCGATCTCATGGGTCCGCTCCGTCACGCTCGCGAGCATGATGTTCATGATGACGATGCCGCCCACCACCATGAACACGCTCACCAGCGCCATCGAAACTCTGAACAGGTTTCCCGTGAGGTCCTTCCACAACGACATGATCGACTCAGAGCCAAGAATAGAAAAATCATCGGCATCCTTGTAAGGGATGTGGTGCCAGGCGCGGAACAGCAGGCGCGCCTCGTCTTCCATGGCCTGCATCAATTCCGCGTTGGGAGCTTGCACAAAAATCCACATGGAATCGTTCGGGCGGTGCCAGCTTTTGAGGTAGGTATTCAGCGGCAGCACCATGTAATTGTCCGCCGCACGGCCCAGAATACTGCCGACCCTTGTTCCAACACCGACGACCTGATACGAGTGCGTCTCCGCCCGGATCGTTTTGCCAATGGGATCCATGTTGGGGAAAAACTTCTTCGCCAGATCGTCACCGATGAACACTACGTCGGAGCGATGCTCGTCGTCCGTGTCGGTCAGGAACCGTCCTTGCGCAACGTTGAAATCCCGTACCTCGAAATAGTTGGCGGTGGCCCCCGCTATTGAGGTATCCTCCATGACCGCGTTGCCTGCGCGAGTCTGTGCCGTCAGGAAGTCGCATGCCGCGACCGCCTTGGGAACCTTTGCGGTGTCGCGGTAGCGCTCGAAATCCTCCAGAGTGATCAGAGGGCGCTTCTGTGCCTTAACCCAGGCATCCTGACTCGTGATAATGCCCATGCGGTCGATGACGATCACGTTGGCGCCGAGGTTGGCTACTTTGTCCGCAATGTAGAAATTCAGGCCGGCAATGACGCTCATGACGGAGACCAGCGTGGTCACCGCCAAAATCACGCCCAGCAGGGTCAAGAAACTGCGCAGTTTGTGCGCGCGAAGCGAGTCGACTGCCAACCGCATGGTCTCCCCGAACGTGACCCAAGCTGCGGCAAAGCGCCCGGGCGTCGGCGCAGACGCCGCGCGCCCAAACGCACGGACATTGTCGAAGTTCTCAATGGGAGTTGAGCCCAAGACCCAGTTCACTCCTAGGGACGTGCGTAGAAGAGACAATACACCGAATTTCGCTCTTGGGGAATGGTCCCCTGGCCACCTTTGCTTTCGACCTCGAGCCTGTGTACTCTCGATATTTCCGGGAACGCGCCGTCGTGCAAAGCGGCGCGCAGTTCCGCGTGGAACAAACGTGTCTCCACCGAGACTTTGGATCGTTATGCCTGCCTTTTCTTCGAGATGCGGCCGCCGAGCTCTCTTCTGGGCCCGCCAGCTCGTTGTGCTCGCTGTTCTGCTTTCCCCTTTCGCCTTTTGCGCCCTCCAGGTGGGAGCTCAGGAGCTTTCAACAGCGCCCCCCTCCGGACGGCCGGGTGAACTCTTCGACCGCGTCATCACCAACCAAAAGCAGAGTGAAACTACGCTGGACCGCTACGAACGCATTCAGCGCACTGAAACGCGCAAAGCCGGCGCTGATCCGCGCCCGACCGGCACAAAAGTCCTGCGCCTTTTTCCGGCCGGCCCTGCAATTGACAAAATTCCCCTTTCGCCTGACGGCAAGCCGATAAGCACCCAGAGCTGCCGCACGGAACTCGAAAAGCTGGAGAAATATCTTGTTTGGGTTATGCAGGATGGCCCTGGCCAGAAGGAGGCTTACGCCAAGGCGCAGCGCAGGCGCAAAGAGCGCTTCGACCTGATTGAAGCCACGCATCAGGCATTTCTTTTTACCTTTGTCGGCAGGGAGTTGCGTGCGGACAGGATTTTGCTCCGCTACACCATGGAGCCGAATCCCAAATATAGACCCACTTCCCGCAACACCACTCTCTTCACCAAAGTCCATGGCGTCATCTGGGTTGACGAACAGAGTTCCCAACTGGCCAAGGTCGAGGGCACCGTCATGGACGACATTTCGCTCTCGCTCTTTCTCGCCAAAGTTTACAAGGGCAGCCATTTCATGCAAGAACGCTACGAAATCGCTCCGGGGTTATGGGAACCTACCTTCGAGCAATACGACTTCGACGGCAGGAAATTTCTGATGCCGTTCTCGATCCACGAGCGGACGTTCTACTCCAATTACAAACTCATCGGTCCTCCAACCGCCGCGATCGAAGCGGTGCGTGCCAAATTGAGCAAGCTGCGCGCGGAAGCACCCGCGCATTGAAACTTCGTACGTTAGAATGGGTTGAATAGTACTAGAACCGCCCCAGCCGGTCTGGAGGTTCCATGTCTGGTCGGCTCCTCATACCCGTTTTGGTCTTGGGGATGTGGGCGGTCCCTTGCCTTGCACAATCTGATAACGCTACGGCTCCGGTGGATAGCAACCCGGCACCAACTCCGGCTTCGGCTAGTGCATCCCCCAGCACTCCGAAAAAGGTGTGGACGAACGACGACATTGCGAAAGACAAGAAGGGTGTCTCCGTTGTTGGTGACAAAGTCAACAAGAACTATCACATGAGCCCCGACAAGCCCGCCGATCCCGCTACAGTGGCGCGGATCCGGAAGGACCTGGAAAAACTTCAAGCGCAGCTGGACGACATCGATTCGAAAGTGAAATCTTACAAGGAATTCCAGCAAGGCGAAGCCGTCTCCACCGCGGCCCGCGACCTCAGCAAAGGTGTGAATCGTGTCCCCGTTGACCAGCAGCTCGTGCAACTTCAGGAGAAGAAAAAGCAATTGCAGGCACAGATCGGCGATCTGTACGACGAGGCGCGCAAGAAAGGAATAGATCCGGGCCAGTTGCGTTAAGGAGAGAATCACATGAGAATCGCGGGCTGCGGTTTGAGTTGCGTTCTGCTGCTTGCGGCACTGCCCGCGTTCGCGCAAACGCAGGACTCCGGCGACAGCTCGAAGACCGGCGCGAAACCCGCCGCTCCGGTGGACACCGCGCAGGCGAATCCTCCCGCTGCTTCAACGGAGAAGAAAAAACCGAAGAAAATTTGGACCAACGACGAAATCGGCTCGGTGAAGGGCTCGGTTTCGGTGGTGGGGGAAGCCAAGCGATCAAAAACCAACCGCAGCAGCGGACAGGCTGATGACTACGACGACTCCAATGAACAACATCAGCAAATGGTCGAGAACTACCGCAACCAAATCGAGGAACTCAATTCGCGCATTGAAGCCATCGACAATCGAATTGCCCAATTGAAGAATTTCAAGGCCGAAAACACCAGCCCCTCGGGTGGAATCACCATCAATAAGGGCTACAACATGGTTCCGCTCGAAGAGCAGGTCAAGCAACTCGAGGAGAAGAAGAAGCAACTTCGAGCCGCAATCGACGACCTGGAAAATGAAGCGCGCAAAAATGGAGTCGATCCCGGGGAGCTGCGCTAGCGGCACGCACTGGCGCTGAACCCGCTCCTGGCCCTACAGGTTCGCCCTTTGTAACTCGGAATTGTCCTGCCACCACTGAGAGCCGGCTTTCGCGGCTAGGCGGTCAGCGTGAAGAAAAGCTCAGGCTCGCCTCATCCACCGCGTCGTAAACATACTCGATCGTAATCGGATGATTGCCCTTGCTGTCCGTGATGTGAATGGTCTCGAGGAGCTGCCTGCCATCCGAGGAGACTTCAAAGGTGCGGCTCAACTTTCCGTTGTGCGCGCCCTTCTCGTCGGTAACCAGCTTCTTGTCGTCCCAACGCGCGGAGATTTGCTGGTAGTTCGAGTCTTTCGGTTTGTCCACTTTGCGCCCGTCGGTGAAGAAGATGCGGCGATGCTGGCGGTCGTCCATCAGGTCCACTTCGGGATCGCTTGCCTCGCGTTGGCTCAATTTCAGTTCGCGGGGCGGATTGACCAGGTCGCCGAGCCGGTCGGACATATCTTCGCTCTGCGAGCTGGGGTGATGACCACCGTAGCCTCCGCCTCCGGGCCAAGGACCACCCATCCGGGGGCCGCCGCCGTAGCCGCCACTCCCACGGTTGGGATTGTCCGCTTCCCGTGATTGACGCATTTTTGCGCGGCCGTCGTCGCTCTCGTCCTTGTTGATTCTCCATGCGCCGAGAATGCTCGTACGCGGAGGCAACTCGGGCCTTCTGGGTGGCGGCGCGGCTTCGACTTTCGAGACCGATTCGGGGGGCGGGGTGATGGGCCCTGGCGGCGCCTGCGCGTAAACCACGCCGCAACCCAGCATGCTTGCTCCGCCCAGGACGACCAATTTTACGTACTGTTTCATTGCTGCGCCTTCTTTCGCTCGCTTGCCACAAACCGGCCCATTTTAGGCATTCCCCTGCGGAGATTGAAAAGTTCCCTGAGAGTCCGGCAAGGAGAAGCTTACCTCTGGGATTCAGGGAAGGGAACAAAAGGCTGCTCGCCGTGAGCGCGCACTGGTCCCTCCGGGCTAAGCCAGCCAGCGATCCAGGTCGCGAGCGCGCTCGAGAAGTCCCAGCGCGCCGAGTTTGCGAAATCGGTGCGAAAGTTCGCGATAGTCCGCATCCTTCTTCGACAGAATGGCCAGGAAAGGGACGCGAGCGGCTTTAGCGGCAAGCGCATCGTCAATGTTGTCACCGACGTAAAGCGCGCTCTTTGGATCGCGACCCGCTAGGATGATGCGCAGTCCCTCCGGGTCCGGCTTCTTTTTGGCGTCGTCCATGGTAACGACCGTACGGAACGACCTGGCCGCGGGCCATTTTTCGAACGTGTAGGCAAACTCCTGCTTGGTCCGTCCCGTGAAAAGGTTCAGTTCGCGCCGGCTGGCCCAGCGTTCGATCAGTTTCGGCGTCACCAGCAACTTCTCCTTCTCCACGTTTCCCGGCCGGCCATCGCGGCCCCAGTAAAACGGCTGAAACGCCTCCCGCGCCTCTTCGTAGCTCGTGGGAACGCCCAGGGCGGTGGCCCAGCGCGACACCATGTTCCAGTCGTCGTTATTCCCCGGCTTCCGCTTCCATTCGTAGAATTCCGCCCAGGTCGGCTTTTTCCCCGTGAGGTATTCAATGGTTTGCAGGCCCGAGCGCCAGTAAGTCTCCCGGACGTCCACCAAGACGCCATCCACATCAAAAATCAGGATTTTCGGGTTTAACGCGACCTTTGCCTGACTTCCTCCCACACTTTTCGCCACTCTGTTCTGTCCTTTCACTCCACTCCAGTTTACCTGCGGCCCGCGCTCGGACAAAATCCGGCAGCTTCGGTTCTGCAAATGCAACCAATGCGTTTTTTGCGTTTGTTTTCATTCAGGCCCGCGCCTAAAGTTCGCCTCAGGGTGGCTCGAGCGCGAGCCACGTCATTCTTGGGCCCCGACAGAACTCCCTAAGGAGTCCCATGATGAAGAGCTGGCGCGCCATTTCATTTGCGGTGCTTTTGTTTGTTTTCCTCTTGCTGCCCGTGCTATCGCTCGGCACTCCGCCGCAAAACGCTGCGACCAAGCCTTCCGCGCAGCAGACTCTGATCCTCACTGGAAAGGTTTCGGAGAAGGGCGCGATGGTGATTTCCTCGACAGACCAAAAGCTCTACCGCGTACTCAACTCGGAGACATTGAAGCATCTGGAAGGACAATTGGTGACGTTAAAGGCGCGGCTACTGCCGGAGAAGAGCCAGTTATACGTCGAGGCCGTGCGCGCGGAATCGCCCGCTCCTGACGACGCGTTCCGGCCGAGCGACGCCGCGTTTCGCCGCTAAAGTTCCTTTAAGTTTCTGGCTCCCTGAGAAGCTGAGGTGGCACAGTCAAGCCTGACTGTGCACTTTCCTCTGGTGTCGTGCTCGCACACAGGCACGAGTGCCTGTGCCACGCGTGCTCACTGCTTCACTTGCTGCGGAATGGCCCGCACGCCCGTCTGCGTAAACTGAAAGTGCAGGATCCAGTCGCTCGGCTGGCTGCGGCCATCGGCTTCCGGAGAGTTGAACACCCAGCGCTGCGCGGCCTTCAAGGAAAGATCGGCGAAATATTTGCTAGGACCGGGTGAATCCAGAGTCGCCTCCGAAACTGTCCCTGCGGCATCCACGTGCACCTTCACGCCGACATGCACGGTGCCATGAATCGTGGCCAGCGCCTTCGCGGTTGGCTCCGGCAAAACCTGCTCGATCACTTCGCCGCGGCCCGTTGTTTCCCCGGGAGTATTGGTTGTGGGCCCAGTTTCCGTGGTGCGCAGAACGGCGGGCGCAGAGGTCACGGGTGCGGCGACAGGCCGATTCGGCGTCTGCGCCGGACGTTCCTGCACGACGGACGTGGAAGGAGTTTCCCCCACCGGCTTCGCGGGCGTCGCTTGTTTGGCCACCGGTTCAGTGTGGCTCGGAGCGGTAGCCGCACGTTCCTTAGGAATGTTGGTAGCAGGAGGTGCAGTAGAAGAGGCCACTGTACTGGTCTCCGGCTGCGCGCGATTCCGCAGCATTTTCGGAAGCATGATGATCGCGGCGACCACGAGAATTGCCGCGAACAGTGGAACCAGATAATTCGGCACGAGTATCGCCCGCTTGGGTCCAGCAGTAACCGTAGGTCGCGGGCGCGCGGGCCGCATTACGGGTGCCGGCGGCTGTTGTTTTGCCAGCGGAATCGCTGGCTCCTTGGAAATGGGCACGCTAGCGGGAGCCACCTGCGGCGGCGGGGGCGGGGGCGCAGCTGCAATCGGCGTCTGGACGGCGGACGCGCTCGCCACGGCGGCCGCCGCTTTGGCCGGCGCTGCCACCGGGATATTGAGCCGCTCGGCGATTTTCGTCGTTGTCCAACGCAGCTTCGGGTCACGCCGCAGCGCATGCCGCGCAATCTCGAAGAAGGGGGCGCGCAAGGAAGGAGGAACGACCGGGTCCGCGCTTTCATCGTAAGGCAAAACCGCGGGCTGTTGCGTCAGAGCCGCCACCAAGGTCACCCCCAGCGACCACACGTCCGATGCGAGCGTGTAAGGCGCGGAGACGATTTCCGGCGCGTCGTAGCCGCTGCGCTGGCGGTGCATTTCCCGAATCCCTCCTGCCGGCTGAATCGTATCGCTCGAGAGCTTGAGCTGCTCACCCACCGCGAGAATGTTCGACGGCTTCACATGCCCGTGCGCCAGGTTCCTAGCGTGCAAAAACAAAAGAATCTCGGTGACGGACTTGAGCATTTCCCGCGCCTCTTCAAGCGTGAGCGCCCGCTGCGGAAGAATCTCTCCAAGATTCTCCTCGGCATATTCCATCGCGACGTAAAGGAGCTCCATGTCACCGATCTTGCAAGTGCCCGTGGCGTAGATTTGCTGCAGGTTCGGATGGGTGATCAGCGCGGCGCACTTCCACTCGGTGAGCTGTTGTTCGGCGTAGGGAACATCGCCGGAAATGACTTTGACGGCAGCTTTGCGCGGCTGCGGATCATGGAACTCCGCCAGGTAGACCGCGCTGTGGTCGGTGCTGCCAAGGTATTTCTGGAGTTGGTATTTGTGGTCGACGACCTGACCTTCCCATCGTTTCCAAACGTCGCTCATAAGACACCTCGAACGGCAAACTCGAGACTGGATTGGAGGGCATCGCGCCCTTCGTGCGGCACAATTCCGCCGGAGCAACGGCCGGGCGTCTGGAGGACTGGGGTGAGCTCAGAGACTTCGCAGGCGCTGGGGGCTGGGCGCTGTTGCCGCCCCAACTACGTCAGTCAGATGGCTCCTCGGCTGTCGCCTTATAGCGAGCATCCTACCACCGGGGGCGGCCCAAATGAAGCAAGTTGGAACGGGACTGGTCGCCCTCATTCTCCCACGAATCCGGGCGGCGAAACGCGGCTTGCTATTAATCGTTTGGCGGCGCGAAGTACTAGTGCCGGTCCAACAAAATCGCCCCTGCCCCACCTGCTGGCGACGGAGCGGCGCCCCTTGCTACACTTCAGGCGTTGCGGTGAGTGCGCCGCGAGGGATTTTTCATGCCTCCATTTGCCGGTGTGGACTTCATTGACTTCGATTCCCAGTTGAACGACGAAGACAAGCTGGTGCGCCAGACGGCGCGGCAGTTCGTGGACAACGAAGTCCTCCCGATCATCGAAAAACATAATCGCGAAGCCACGTTTCCGATGCACCTGGTGCCGCAGCTCGGGGAGCTCGGCTTTTTTGGCGCGAATCTGCACGGCTACGGCTGCGCGGGAATGTCCAACGTCGCCTACGGCGTGATGATGCAGGAACTCGAGCGCGGCGATTCCGGGCTGCGCAGCTTCGTTTCGGTTCAGGGCGCGCTGGTGATGTATCCGATTTATACCTTCGGCAGCGACGTCCAAAAAGACAAATGGCTGCCCCGGCTGCAATCGGGCGAAGCCATCGGATGCTTCGGGCTGACCGAGCCGCAGTTCGGATCGAATCCCGGCGGAATGTTAACGCGCGCAGTGAAAAGAGGAAGCAAGTACGTCCTGAATGGCGAGAAGATGTGGATCACAAACGGCTCGCTCGCGCACGTCGCCGTAGCGTGGGCCAAATGCGAGGACGACAAGATTCGCGGCTTCCTAGTGGAAAAAGGGACGCCGGGCTTCAAAGCCTGGGATGTGCACGGAAAATGGTCCCTCCGCGCATCGGTCACAAGCGGCCTGGCGTTCACCGATTGCGAAATTCCGGAAACGAATCTCCTCCCAGGTGTCTCCGGCCTTCGCGGACCGCTGAGCTGCCTGAACCAAGCGCGCTATGGCATCGGCTGGGGCGCGATTGGAGCGGCCATGGCCTGCTACGACACGGCGCTGCAATACGCCAAGACGCGCAAGCAGTTTGCGAACAAGCCCATCGCGTCACACCAACTGGTACAGGAAAAACTTGCCTGGATGATCACGGAAATCGTGAAGGGACAATTGCTCGCTTTGCAAGTTGGCCGCTTGAAGGACAGAGGGAAAGCCGATCCCGCGCACATCTCCATGCTGAAGATGAATAACGTCGGCATGGCGCTCGAGACCGCGCGTCTGGCGCGCTCGATTCTTGGCGCCAACGGAATTGTGGACGACTACTGCATCATGCGCCACATGAACAATCTCGAAAGCGTGTACACGTACGAGGGCACAAACGACATCCACAAGCTGATTATTGGGGAGAAGATTACGGGAATCTCCGCATTTGTGTGAATTATGAAAAACCGAGCAATTTCGAATTTTGAGTCCGCTACGAGAAGCTTTTGTCATTCCGAGGAGTCCTGCTCTTATGGGACGACGAGGAATCTGCTGTTTCTGTCTGGAGGTCGCAAAAGCAGATTCCTCGCTTCGCTCGGGATGACACTGGGTCGCGCCTTGTCAGCAGGATTCTGTCTTGTCCTGGCGCTAAGCCTGTTCGCTGCTCCCCCCAGCCATGCACAGAAAAATGCGCCCGCAACCCCAAAAATCAAAGTGCGCACCATCACCGCGTT